>ERZ778029.1489-NODE-1489-length-19513-cov-3.735533_pt1 | contig 19513 bp, 23 predicted proteins | sample MGYA00375759_ERZ778029 | MGnify/ENA primary metagenome ERZ778029 (study PRJEB29350, sample SAMN05389819) | bioreactor metagenome | isolation source: Ammonium sulfate bioreactor | place: South Africa: University of Cape Town | collected 2014-04-04 ...
ATCTTTGACATATTCTTTTTCGGTTTCAATTAATTCAATAATATTATGTCTGAAAAATAACAAAAACTATGAAATCGATTCTTTGAAAGTGAATTAACCTTCGTTTTTCTGAGTATTTTGTTCGATCATCGACGGGTTCATCATTTAATGTTAATGAACCTAGATCAAGTGTTGTTTCATTATTAGGTGAAGATGTATCATCTGTTATTTGTTCCGGAAGATTATCATTTGAAATCACAGTTGTTGTTGTTGTTGTTGTTGATGATGAAAATGTATTGGCATTGCCTGTCGGCGTTGCTATTGTTGATGGAGATGATGATGAATTTTGTGTTGGAATACTTGACGATATAAGAGAATTACTCGTTGTCGAAGCGTCATTGACGGACGGTGTCGTCACTGACAAGGCAGACGGGATATGAAAGTTAGTTGCTGAAAAACCAGCAACAATATTGATAGGTGCCTATAGAAGAAGAACAAAAGATATTGATTTAATTTGAAAAATGAAACAAAAAAGAAGCTTAGGAGTCAACGAGAGTAGCTTACGATGTGCTGAACGAGTTGTGCGATGACTGAATCATCTTCAATCGGACTAACAGATGTTAGCGGGGAACTGCGTAATTTACGTAAACGCGATGAAACATTAATCTGATTGCTTCTGGACGACTCCAGTGCAATGGTCTTAACTGAATTTAATTGAAATATGTTGAGTTCGATGGCGATCGAGATTTGTTTCTCGATGTGTTCTGTCTGTTTTTTTCTTTGTTTGATTGTATGTTTGAATAATGATTTTCTTTCTTTTTATACTTGAATCGTAGTCGGGTGATGTCCTACCGAGCGGAAATGTACGCCCGTCAATTCTTCTTAAATTAGTAATAGTGATACTATTCCTGATAGAATGTGAAATGAGAGAGAGAGAGAGAGAGAAGAGGGAAGAAACCGATTCGTTCTTTTGCTGTAAGTTAATAGCAGAATTGCTCAAGATATGAGTGAAGAATGTGCACGTTGTATATTTGATGATGATGAAGTTGTCGTTCGGGAAGATTATTGTTGTCTTTTTTCCATTAAACGAAAATGTCAGAAAAGTCAATGGTTAAAAACGTCGGTTGTCGTTGTCGATAGAAGAGACACACAAGGCAATCTCGTTTTTTCATTCACTAATAAGGCAATATTACGAAGTAGAATAGCAAAAAGAAAACTACGCTAAGAGGAAGAAAAAACAAAGACAGAAAGAAAGGAAAAAAGAAGGAAGAAAGAAAGAAAGAAAAAGAAAAAAAACAGCTTCTATCGACTGGTCCTGTTGTCGTTTGGCCTCGCTCGGTCGCCTAACATTATTATTGCGATTATTCGGGAGCGAGCGCGAAAAAATGCGGACGCCCATCGACGTTTTCTACTCTTGTGTTGCCTACACATTTTTTTCTAGATATATATTTGTGTATGCGCAGGCGTGCGCATTCCAAATCGATGAAGTATCAGCAACCGATAGAATAATAACAGTAGTAGTTGCTGTTGTTGTAATCGTAGCAACAAGCAATACAATTAAATGAGAAAATGAAAGGACTTAAATTCTTCATCTGAAGTTTCGTTTTGATTATATTGAATAGTAAATAGAAAATTATTTCAAAGACATAAACGTCAACGAATGTTGTTGTTGTTGTTATTGCTTTGCATATTTGATCTCAATTTATTTGAATATTGTCAAATGGCGTGAAATGTTTCTTTATCGTTATCTGAACATACATTTTTTCTTTTCATAGGTTTTTCCTTCATTCTTTTTTTTTTGCTTTGGATTATTAATAACGATCTTATGCTGTTGTCTTCCTCGTCCAAGTATCTAATAAATGTGTCGAGATAACGCTTTCATTGCTAAGTAGTACAAGTAGTAGTTGTAATCGTAATGGTACAGCAATGCATATCGAACGATCGAGAAGAAGAAGGAGAAAAGAAATAGCAAAGGGCAACTGCTACTGCTGTTGATACAACTGCACTAATCATAAACCTTCAAACCTACGTGTCACTGTTTTTCTTTTGACGTCATCTGATTGAAGTAAAACACGAAAAAGAAAAAACGACGAATTGGTAGAACAAAACATGCATGATTCGTGCGAGACATCGAAAAAGAGCACGATAAATTCGAAGGATTAAATGAAATGCTTACGAGTGATGGAGATTCATCGGTTGTGATTTTATCAACATTTGTATCAGCAGATAATTTTGGTTGAGCTTGAATATCCATGGGCGGTGGAACTTCAATGACATCATTTTCTAGATCATCACCGGTGATATTCGCCGATGGTGAACATATTGTTGTTAAATTCGATGGTGCTGATAATGGTTCAGTCATTTTAAAAATACCATTTACACCAGCATGATGATCAACAGTTTTTGTTGTTGAATTCTAATTCAAAAGAGAAGAAGAAAAAAAACGCAAAAGATTAACATCGTCATTTCAACAAAATGTAGTTTCTGATCACTATCCTAGTTCTCTTCCTCAATACAAGTAGCATCGAATTACGCTTTCACTTCCTCTTTCATTCTCTTGGGTCTGATGGCGACACCAATTTTTCTTTTTTTTTGTCGTTTGATGGGTGCCGAAAGCGAGCATCATCACTTTCCGAGAACGGGTTTTTCTTCTTCTTTTTTTCTGCTTTTCCTCTAGTTTTTTCTTCTTCTTTTTTTTGTTCTTATTTGCCTCAACCAATGTGCGTGCTTGCTGAGTGCTAACATGGAAAATACGTCAAAAAGAAGCGAAGGAAAACTTACAGTTGTTCGTATAGTCCATTTTTTTGATGATGATGGTAACAATTTATACTTTTTTTTCCAGGGAAGACGAGGCATTTTTTGACAAAATTTTTGTCTTTTATGATTAGAGAAAAGAAACTCACGATATACTCACAAGAAGACGAGAGAGAGAGAGAGAGAGAGAGAAAAAAAAGCCTTGTATTATTATAGGCAAATAATCATTCAAATGACAACATCGAACGAAAATATAAATCGAATAAAAGAAACGAAAAGAAAAATCATAAGAACAGAGAATATGCGAAGCAATTCGTTCGTTTTCTTTTTCTTTTGTACATAAAAAGAAAGAGAAAAAAAAACGAGACGAAAGACTAAATTTTGTGTAGAATATTAAAGAACGAGGGAGAGAGCGAAAAAATCGAAACTAAGACATAACGAATGGGATATACTTATTGATATGTTGAAGACAGTGACCAGTAAGTAGTACTACTACTACTACTACTTGTCAGGACGATAAAAATCAAACGACGTAACTGATAGACGTATCATATACTACCATTGTTATTATTCTATTTTTTTTTGCATGTTCTTATAAAATATGTTCATATATCAATATGATTGAAGACATTCTCGAGGCAATCAATTGCATAAGAGCCTAACAAACTAGAGCGTCTTTTGTTTGAAAGAATAAGAAGAAGAAAAAAAGTCAATTGATTTTTGAAGAGAATTCTTTTGATTGATGTCATTTTAAAAAGATGATTATCTTGAAAAATGAATGAGACAAAATAATATTTCTGATGACTTAGTGTGTACGTCTTCAAACATGACAAAACATAATTGCAAGCTTGTCGAGAAACTCATACAAAACGGAAATTGCCTCATCGAAAACAAAAGACACCATACCGTATCATCAGGAAACGACGTCAAATCTTCGGAGTTTGTGAATGTGAATGCCTATTGTTATGGTTGAAGGAAAATTAAAAATCAAAATTATATATTTGTTTCTTTCCGATTTCATTATACTTTAATTTTTGATGAAGTGGAATTGACTGATGATTTTTTAGCTGAATTCGATAGGCCGTCTGTTGAATCAGTTGATGCTGTAATTAAATCACGTGGTGTTGGCGTTTTACCATCTTTACTAGTACTATTATCTTTCAAACTCAGACGTCGCACGGGATTTTTAAGGATACGTCTAAAACAAAGAAATTAAATATAATCGAGTCAGAATCGATTTTTGATTCTTACCGAAAGCTGGCTTTTCGTTTACTAAAATGAGTAGTGGATGATTGTTGCTGTCTTTGTGATGAATCGTCCGTATTAGCTAGAGCACCATCTAAATAGAATAAAAGCAAATGATTGTTCATAGTTTCTATTGAAAACAAAATAAACAAAAAACAATATGAAAAAAAAGAAGAAGAAGAAGAAGAATTTCTTTCTTTTTCTTATTATCTAAATCCCATTTGGGAATAGTTGTTCGATAATATATACTCGAAAGAATTTCTTTTTCTTAGATTTGATTAGAACAAATATTCTTAGTTTTGCTCTTCTTCGCAAGAGCAAGACAAAAAAAAACAAAACAAGCGAAAAGATAATCAACATGAGACTGCCTACCTGGGTCATGTTTTTGAATGTTAGTTGGAAGAATTAATGGAGGTGGTGGTGGTGGATGACTATTTGACGCCGATGATTTAGTTGATTTGAGTATAGCAGCTGGAACAAGTCCTTCGATATATTTTGAAGTAGCTGACGGTGATGATAAATCAGTTGAAGCTGTTGTAATTGTCGATGATGAAGCAGCAAGTGATGACGAATGTGATTGATGATGTTGATCGTTTAGTAAACGTATGAGACACCAATCAGGTGCATTCGATAATTGCCGTTGAACGACACGAACGTGTTGTCCTTTACTTACAGTTAATTCTTGTGAACTACGTGCTGTATAATCGTCTAAGACGGTCGTCACGTTCGAATCCTGTAACGAACAAGAAAATAGATGAAATATTCATGTAGAAATAAAACATGAAAACAAAAAACAGTTCGCTTCGCTTCGTTATCTACTTTTGTTGTTGTTGTTGTTGTTATTATAAACCTCTTATTCTAATCGATCTCTATCACCTAACTCAATCAATCAATCAATCAATACCGAATGATCTATTTATCAATAGTGAAAATAAATTACCCATCGAAATTTCATCTTGCGCCAGAATTCCATAAAATAAATTCGACAAAGATAATAACTGCCAGTCGTATGGCTCGATTTATTTGTCGATTAAGTCAAAAACAATCTTGTCAAGATGAATGAAGACCGAGTTAGAAGAAGAAGAAGAAAAAAATTCGAGTGTTATCTACTTTTCCTCGTTTAGTCAAGTGCACACCATCTTCAAAGTCACGTATAATGCAAGATGCTTGTGCAGAAATGAAGAAGAAAAAAAAAATGAAATCAGCATCGACGATTATTTAATAAATAATACTCCTCTCCCTTTTTCTCTCTCTCTAGCGCGCGAGCGCGCGTGTGTTTGCGCATTGTCGTCAATAACGAACGAGAGTCTCAGTGCTTATGGTGTTAGCCGTAGTAGTGGTGATGGTGGTAGTAGTAGTAGTAGCTGCCGTCCTTCGTTTTCCTTCCCTTTTATGTTTGCTATAACAAACGATAACTATTATTCGCAACATGAAAATAATGACATCATTCTATTAATCATGACGATTACTTTTTCTTTTCATTTTGTTTTTTGATGCTATGAATTTGTTTCGAAAACTATGAAATAGAGGAAACACTAATAGAAACTCAATCTATTATATCGAATAAGAAAACTAATGAGTAATAATAATAACAACAACAACGACGACGACAGCAAAGAATACTTCAGGAAAACGAATTATCTGATTTAATTTCTTGTAATAAAACAAAATCGATTTTCGTTTTGACATGTCAATCAGTTCTGTTATTATTCGAATTAGATTTGGTTGACTTATTTTGTTTACATATACACGTATAATATATGCGTGCGTATGTTTGTCTTTATTTCATTGCTTCTCTGCAGTTTGTTATTATTTTTTACTTTCTTTGCCTTTTTCACTCTTCATTGTTATCGTTTCTTTCTCGGTTGTTTGCTTCTTCGTGAACAAAAGACAGGGTTACATTCATTACTTTCTCATGAATGATGGGAGGAAGGGGAAAACCTGATGGGGACATATACAACGCAAAAAAACAAGGACAAAAAGAACAACGCCGACGAATAAGAAAACTCCTGTTCAAAATAAGAAAATCATAGTCTAAGAAATTCTCCTTGATAATAGATGATGACGACAATGGCAGTACTAAAAGCAAGAGAGAGAGAGAAAAAAGAAAACTTTTCAATGCCATTGAAAACAAAATATACATGCAAACATGCATGCATAACTAATTTAATCGAAAAGAGACGAAGAAGAAAACTTCATATGCATGTTTTGCTTTCAAGTGTAATCAATCTCGAGGCTATATTCATGTTGAAAATAACGATGGATCAGATTGATTTTTAGTTAAATTAACTTCGTCAGTGGTTTGCATTCTTCTTTTTCAGACTATCTAATGATTGGATTTGACATTGCACATAATAATTATAAAGAAAAGAAAAGGTTGGTAAAGTATCAATAATGGTAATTATATAAGGGGAAGATGAAGAAGAAAAAAAACGATCGTTTACTTGAATAAACAATATTAGTCTGTCGGCTTACGAACTTATTTCTTGGTTTGCTTCACAGGAAATGTTTATAGTATACATATGTAGACGTCTCAACATTGATAATAGCTAGATTATATTCAAGAATAAAAGATAGAGAACTTCGTGACATGTTTAACGGGAATCTTTCTTTTCCTAAATATCTAATGAATATGTTGTCATCTCAAGTTCGAAGGAATCTGTCAAAACTTCTTAGATAAAATACCACTTGCATGTTGATTCTTCCCGAACATGTCTTGTTCTTTCTCTCTCTCTCGTTATGTATATATGTATGTATGCTAAAACAATAACATATTCATTTCTAGACAATCTTTCGAAAAGGTTTCATGTCTCCTTTTGGATCGATAAAATCAACCTGCTAGGGGAAAATGTCTCATAGACAAATATGTACACATCTTAACTTGTATTGAAGATCAATGGAAAGTTTCTTTTTTAATTAGTTTCGTTAACTAAGAAGAGATAGTTTTTATTTTTAGATTTTAATCTTTTGCGATATTTTACTGTGATAAGAAAAAAAAGAAATTTTCTTCATTTTTTTTTCGTTGTTATAAATAGAATAGAAAAAGAAAAATCTTTCTATTGATATACATTTTTCCATTAGTATTTACTTGAATAAAAACTAATCAGAATAAAATACGCATCACTTATTTCAATAGATTTTTCAAGAGCCAAACAAGAAAGAAAATAAACGAAGACAAACTCGAAGTAACACAGACATCGACAACTTATTTTCTCATTTTGTTTGTCTGTTTATAATTTGAATTGCAAAAACAATCTAGGAAATAATCATTTTTATCCACTTACCGATATAATTTCTTATCCTTCTTGTTGTTGCAATGAAAAGAAGAAGAAAAAAAACCTAAGATTTATAAGCTAGATCTGCTTTCTACATAAACACAACTGACGATTTGTCTGCTTAATCTATCTCTCTAGTTAAAGAAAGAAAGCTGAGAAGATAAAGCAAAAACTGTCATATTAATTCGCCTACACACGTAAGCGTGAATTTAACATACGAGCAAATATTAAGAAGTAAAAAAAATTAAAAAAAAATGTATATATGCTCTACCTTGTTATGGTGATGAGCACGCAGATACTGGAACATTGTCTGGAGGAGACGAAGAAGAAGAAGAAAAAAGTGCAGATGCGTGTAATTTTTTTTATTTTGCGGATGTATGTGTGTGTGTGTGCACGGATTTTCCTTTTTTCTACAATGTCGAATAGCTTGATGATGCGAGTATGTGCACCGGCAACAGATGTTGTTTTTTCCTCCTTTTTTTTGCTATATAACTCGTTTTCTGCCTATCCTATCCACATACACATACACACAGACATATATATATATATATATAATATCTGTATATATATATATATATATTTGCTGTTGTCGGCATCGTCATCATCATCATCATTAACAACATATTCCCGCCTCGGACAAACGGCGAATATCTTTGAGACGTTTTTTCATAGCATATATTGATGTTTTTATAGAACGAAGAAGAGCTGTAGTTGATGGTGGCGTCGAAACAGGACCGGACTGAGATAGATCTGGAACTGTTTGTAGAGGCGAAAGTGATGGTAATAAATGTTTATTTCTTTTTTCGGACAAATATTTGTTACGACTTGACATTGACGATAGAGTTGATGAAGACGTAGCAGCCGATGGCGCCGATTTCGAACGATTATGTAAATTAATTGTTGATGCAAACGAACATCGGCGCCGTAAATGATAGGCTGCTAGTAAACTATTAGCTAAAGGCGGTTGACACAACGGTGGTGTCGGTACAGGTGAAAGATAGACAGGTGATGATCGTTGGTATTTTCGAATTGATTGTTCATTTGTTCTTTGGTACTCATCATCGGATGGTACTTGACAAGAACTATCACGCAATAATGAACGATCAAGACTTTGGCAACAACGTTGACAATCAACAAGTATAGGAAACGGGTCGTAATGATGAGATGGAATCGTTTGAGGAAAGGTTATATTGTCATATTCATGTTGTTGTTGTTGTTTTTGTTGTGGAGAGACTGTGGTTGGATAGAAAAAATCCGAACCATACATTGATGATAAAGATTCGAGATTAGTTGATCGATGTTGAGTTTGGTTATTATTATCAAGTAAATTAATCAAAACCGGATGTTTAGCAGATGAGTTTTTCTGATGATAAGAAAAGAATGATATTTCATTTATTTGAGTGATCAACTATTTTGCGTCGAGGATAACTCAAATTAACAATGAGTAAATGAACATGTTTGATGAAGTTAAAAGAGAGAAGAAAAAAAAAACGAGGCTTTTCAGCCTACGAAAAGACGTCATGAACTTTTTTTTGCTTTCTAATTATCCTTTAATGTAATTTCATAAATGACAACGGACGGATAAAGTATGTCAAAACTTCTTCACACCCCCCTTTTAACTTCGTCAGAACATTGTTCATTTAAACAATAGATTTCATTTGAATCCTCATTCTCACCTTATCTGTTCTCGATTGTCGAGTGAAACTATTTGTTTTCACATCACTTTCAATAGATATCATCGAATGTGGCCGAGCCTTTTGTGGTACATACGTTGATGAACAACATCGCGGACGAAATGTTCTCAATAATGTTGATTTCGTCATTTGACCGTCACCGTGTTGGCCTTGACGAAGATTATCATAAGTTGATAAATTTGTTTTGTTGAAAGATATGTCTTGTACCGACTCTCGCCGTCGATTAGTATTGTTTGTTGACCAGAGATTTATTTTTCTTAGTATACGTTCGATTTTATTCGGAAGATTTTCATTGTTATTGTTCTCATTTGTTGTTGTTGTTGCTGCTGTCATCAAATGATTGCGTTGATCTATCGATTCAACATACCATTGTCGTTGAGTATTTTTCGTATGTTTTTCTTCATGAATTCGTGTTATAATTGTTGTTGATTTGGAATCACTAGTCGAATTTTCTTCGATAAGAACTCGTTTCTTCGTGCCGCTCATTCATTGAAACTTGTTCGGTTTTTTATTTTTAGTAGAAAACCTTTCGTCAAAAGTCCATTATCGATAGACAGACTTCGTTCCTACTGTGCGATGAGAGAACACATATTTCTCTTGTCGACAAAAATCTATATATTTTTTTCCTTTCGTCTGTACACCTCACCCATAAGATATCGACGAAAGAAAAAGACAGAAAGCGAGAAAAGAAACAGGCGCGAGCGTATATCTCTATGATAAATAACTATTACAAATAAAAAATAGCCAAGAAGCTATTTTGCAAACAAATTTATCAATAAACGAACGAAAAAAAAACGTCTTTCTTCATCCATATATACATCGGCATTTCTTTTATTATCTAATTATTCATTAAATCATTCTTTATATTCTCTACTTAACGGAATATATCTTTCAATTGACTATTAATATTCTCTATATATGCATATAATTAGGATTTCTAGTCGTTTGCCGTTTTTTTTCTCGCAATAAGCAAGAGAATATATTCAAGGTTAGACTGTTGACAGATTGCATACTGTCAAACACATGCAATTATTTCAGATTTCTAATTGGAATGCAATAGAGAATATTATCTGATGTAGATGTGTTTTCTTTCTTTTTCTTTCTTGTTATTATTCCTACCGGATGTTGTTGACTTGAACTAGATATCGAGCCAGTTGTCATACTTGATAATGAACCACCTCGACTTATATGTTCAAATTCATCGGACACATTATCAGCGATTTCTTGTGATCGTCTTAAATAAATAATCGATTATGTACGAAAAAACTCATTTTCTTATTTTCCCATACCGATCTGTACTATTTGTAATTAGCTGAGGAACTTTATTTGATACTGCTGCTACTGCTGTTGTTTGTTTATTATTACTATTATTATTATTATTTTCATGCATCGATAGATCATGATAGAGATCATTTTCTTGAATTAATTCTCGAATACGAATAACCCATTGTTGTTTTGTTGTGAGATCATTTGCTTTGAGTGTTACACGAAGATCACTTGTATTCGATGACGATGGACGACCAGTATACAAAGCAAATTTACAAGGTTCACCAGCTTCTAAATGTTCTTTGACATCAAAGATTTCAGCCGTCTAAAATAAATAAATAAACATCGTTCGAAAAAAGTGAAATAACATCCGACCATTAATTTGTATTTATAAACATATCGGACAGTTGCACGTGCGACTGGCTTGAGAATTTTAGCGATCACAATACTTGTTTCGAAAAGGAAAACATGTCGTTCTTTGCCTTTCTTTATCAATTGTTTTGAATCCCAGATTTGAAATGTATTTTGTAATAAAACATCACCCAATGCTTCTTTTGTTAAACCCGGCTGAAAAATTCAAATAAAATCGATATTTATATTGACGTATTTTTAAATTCACTACGAACTTCTAATTCTTCTAAATAACTTAAATGCATAGCGTCATTCGCTTTTTTCGGCACACTACACATGAGATCATAGCCTTCTTTGACTTCGCCTTTTGATTCTTCGCAACATGACATCAATCGTTGAAGTAATAGTTCGTATTTAGTTATGCGTTGAACTGGTTTGATTAGATAGGAATTAATCGTATCGATTTGATATTTATGTTGAATTGTCTACAATTATAGTTTTGTTTTTAGAAAAAAAACAACAAGAATGAAAATTGTTCTACTTCGAAATAAGGACCACGATATTGTGTGAGTAATTTAATACATGATTCATTATTTTTGCAATATTCAACATAGTAAATGTGAAATTGTTTTGCCTAAATCGTAGAAAAAAAATAGGTTTTTTGTAATTTTTTTTTTGAATTTTATCTACCCAAGTAACAAAACAATGGCCAACATCTTCCGGACTATCTCCATATCGCTCTAAATCTTTGAGAAATAGACTGAAGAAGAAAATAACAAAAATTGTTTTTTCTCTCTTGAAATTCTTGTTTTACTTCTTGTGAAAATTGTGAATTTCTTCGATGTTTAAAAACAAAACTGATTCTTTATTTTTCAATGGCTCGGGTACTTCATCAGGATGTTGTCGCATTTCACCAATATAATACTTTGTAGAAGAAGAAAAAAATCAGATCGATATCTCAAATGTTTCATCAATCAATCATCTAGTTACCTGAATACATTTACTTAAACTATCAACATACGCACGTTCCGTATTTAATAATTCGTTAAAAATCAATCTAAATCGCATTTTATGCAAATTAAAATGAAACAAAAACAACACAAAATGTTTACTCTCGTTGTTTAGCTGCCTTTCGTTTGCCTTCGTTTAATTCTTGTTGTTCTAATTTTTCTTCCAAACTCGAATCACTTTTTCGTCCTGATTCTTTATCAATATCCTTCGAACAAAATAAATGCACATGACCAATCGAAAATCTCTTTGAGAAAATACAAACTTCTTTATTATTAATTCTCATGATTTTTTGAAAGAAATCATTAAAACCCGAATCCAATCGATTGCATGTATCTTTAATCAATGGTGCAAACGAATGCGAACGTTCAACGAGAACATCAGCTCGTTCGACAAGTTTTCGTACCATAATTTTCTTTTCCTTTGAAATAAATGCAATTGATTCATTAATTTATCAAAGAAACAAATTTGTCAACAACAAACTTTTAATGCACGAACAAAATCCATGTAACCTTCATCATGAATATCCAATTCTTCTAATTTCGAAACGAAACATTCGTCATGTTCATCGATCCAAATGAAAACTTTATCGGTATTGCGCTTAAACGACGTATATTGCAAATATTCATCGAGAAGTTTCTTTCGAAAATGCCAAGCATTGAGAACGGTATCTTCTTTGGTTTTAAGAATCGTCGCAACATCTAATTAAATTTATATCCAATGACATTTTTTCTGTTTATTTCAAAGAATTTCTACTTTTGATTTTTTGCTCAAGTGGTTTTAAATACGCTTCTGGTTTGATTAGATTGGCTGCATTACGAAGAGCATATTTATGAAATAAATCCGACTTTTGTCGAGCAACTGTGCAAGCCTAAAGAAAATAAATCAATGAAAGACAAAATACAATTTTTTCCTCTTCGTACTCGTAGAAAACTATGTTTATTTTCATCTAATTGTTCGAGACGATCCATGAGGATTTTTTGTACTTCATCATCGGAGAAATTCTTCAATTTTTCATGTATATCTTCGACCGTTCGATATTCACGTTCGAGTGTATCTAACATTTGTGAAACCTAGAGCAAAACAATTCGTTAATTTTCTTCAATCGAAAAACGAAAATCGATGATCAACTTGTTCCGATGATTTGTAGAAAATAATCTGTGCATTTATTAAACGTAAACGATCTTCGAATTGTAATTGAACTTTTTGTCGAGCTGATATCAACGTATTGATTAAGTCCATTGGAGCTGTCGGTGGATCGGATGTATTCGAAAGGAGACTAGATAATTTTTCAGTTTTACGTTGAAGATTATCAATACGTTCGCATATTCTCTAGAGAATAGTTAGAAAAAAAAGCACGAAATTAGATTTTTATTCAATTAGTCAATTGATGTTTACATCAACAAATGGTTTGATATCTTCATGATCACGATGGAATTTTTCTGCGTCAGTTAAACTAATAGCTAAATTTAAATTCGATGCTAATTTCACTTCGAAATTTGTAATCATTATTTTGATTTCATTCCATTCTCGTTCTAATCGAACAAATTGCACTCGCCATAGGATGAGTTTTTGTTGTTGTGTGGCTAATTCAGATAGTTTTTGTTCACGATCACTCATGACTAAGAGAAGATTTCGAATTTGTTCAGGCGATGGAATAGTATTCGATTGTTGAGATGAGTCAGAAGATGAAATATTTGACGAATTTCTCGATTCTTGAGATTTTTCCATTAACTAATTGAAGACAAAAAGGAACAAACAATGATTTTTTTCAACAAGATCGAGTTTAATTCTACATTGAGTAAATCTCTTCCTCGTTGTACAACTTGTGTAACACGTGTATGAATATGTTCTTGTACTTGCGCCCAATCGTCAACTTTGCCAGTCGTTCGATCGACACTATGATGATGTGAACGATGTCGAGTGTTCGTCGTACCACCATTGATAAGCGTTTGTAACGCTAATGGAAGAGCTGGTGGAATAATAACCGAACTAACTGAATTATTTGATTGTTGTTGTTGCTGCTGTTGTTGTTGATGCTGTTGTTGCATTTTAACTAATTCGTGCGACCAAACGTCGAGCAAATGCGATACCTTTGATAATGATGGGAGGAAAAAAATAATAGTTTGTATATCAACGTTAAAAAGTGCGATTTTTATTATTATTATTATTATTATTATTATTATTATTATCATCAATATATAAGCATTGCATTGAGAAAGAGAACAGGCAAGGTGAATTGAATGCGTGTATATGTGTAAATGTACACGGTATGCTGCTCACGTGGATCTACAGAATATGTTCGTTTCGTCTCTTCATACTTGACGTCAATTATTCTCTTATTCTTTCTCTCTCTCTCTGTTTTGCTTCTGTATCTCAAAATTAGAATATATGTATATATGCATATATATATATATATACTATATATCTCTGATTCCTTTTTTTTCTACGACTAAACATTCTGTTGTTGTTTTTGTTGATGACGATTAGTGACATGAAGCACCGTAATGCATCCAATAAGTCCATTTATCACTGCACTTTTTTTCTATCTGACAACTGTCTGTCTTTTTTTGTCGAGCTAACAACTTGCCAAATTGATGATGCTTGTTTCTTTTTCTTCTCATTTTGTCGTTATCAACTATGTTTCTCTCTCTCTCTCTCCCGACACATTTATATAGATCGACATTGCCAATGGTATGCTAATAAACACAATGAAGCGTTCTAATTATTTTTTTTTGGACTTGACATTTTTTTTAAATAAACTATTGTTATCGGTAAATCATCGCAAAAATTTTGACGGACATTTTGTGATAAAATCTTCTTTCTTTTTCTTTTTTGCTTCTTCTGAACTTACTTCACGCGAATGCATTTCGAAATGTTTGATTTGTACAAATAATTCGACGCGTACACGTCGTTTGCCCCAGATTTTTTCCATGTCCGTTGTTTTCTTTCGAATCGATTCGATTAACGCAAGAAGATTTGTGTACTGTGACGAAGGAGTTTTGTCATTCGGATTGATCATCGATTGAACTTCACTAAATACACACAATACAGAATATGTATTTCTCTTTTCTTCTCATTTTGTTTGTCTTCATATTTCCTTACGTTAGATAATCTAAAAGTATTTGTCCTTCTTGTTCAATTGTTGTACACGCTTCCATAGCTCCTTCATGTTGTTCAACTAAAGCTTCGAGCATTTCTTCGCAATTGGCTGCTATTGTTTCATTACTCTCTTCATCATCATCACTAGCCGTTGTCGACCATACAAGTTCAACTTGTGTTAACCAATCTGTATACTAAATCGGCCAAAGAAAGAGAACTTTTATTTTTCGTGCACTTTACAAAAAAAACGAACTTCTTCGCAATGTGTATGGAAATTGAGGTTCACATCGAGTATATATCGACGACGTGCAACACGTTCATCGAATTCTCTCATACGAGCTTCGAGATCATGCGCTAATTGGTAGATTTTTGTTCGACCTTGATTCAATTGTTTATCGACATTGTCGTCTTCGGAATTTGCATTTGGATTTAATTTCGATTGTTTTTCTTGTTGAATCTGTTCGTTATACATATTATCAGCAGCTGCAATCAAATTTTCTGCATTCGTTTTCGTATTCTAAATGAATATCGTGTTTTTTTTCTCTCATCTTCTCAATTTATTTAATTCAACCTTAATAGCCATTTCGAAATCGGTATGCATTTTATCGAGTTTTTTCGCTTGTCGAAGTGATTTGCCTATGCCAACAGCGAGATTCTTTTGTAAAAAAGCATCACCATGTTTTTCAATCCAATCAAGAATCTACATGTTTTGACATTAGAATTGATTGTAAAAACAAACTATTAAAACAAACTTGTTGAACATCATTTGCAAACGCAACAAAACTCAAACGTTGTTGTAAATACGCTTTACGTTGATTCCATTTCGCATCCAAATATCGATGATTAACGAGAATCTAAATGAATATAAAAATAAATAAGAAAAGAATGTCGAATTATCATCGTACTTCTTGAACAATTTCGAGAATATGTTTAGCTCCAGCACGGAAATCAAATTGATAATCATTTGTTGATTGTTGAGATGGTGCAACTGAATCGATAATTGCTTTGCCATCGTTACAAATCTTTGCAAAAGCAAACAAAGAAATTTTCTAAAATCTCGAAAGAAAATAATTCGTTTACTTGAGCGTAGATTCTCGAAATATTTTCGGAGAGATGAAAATGTTGTTGAAGTAATCGTTCGAGATGTTCCATGTTTTCCACCGCTGTTAGATCATCAGTTAACGAACAAAGATGTTTCCATGTTGGCACTTGAACGAGATACTATGCAAAACGAAAAAAATGAATTTCAAAAAGAAAAAAAAACAATTCGTTTTACTTCATCAGCTTTTTGATGAAATTGTAACGAAGCTGTAAGAATATTCGTTCGTTTATCGAGTAATCGCGTGAGATTTAACCATTCATCATTCAGACGATTCATTTGAGTTTTAATTGCATTCGTTGCATAGTGACCACTCGAAAGAAGTCGATCGCCGACATTTTGTGTTCGACGAATGACCGTTTCGTTTCCCTGATAATATTGCAAAAATAATTCAAAGATTATTTCGATTGTTGATCGCACTTACCAAACAAACTTTAGCAAATTGTTCATGTTCAGCTAAGAGTTGCATAGCTTCGGAACAACTCGAACCGATTTCGGTATATTTCGGAGCAAGTATCGATCGACTATTGGCAATCCATGCGCATAACTAAATGAAATTTTTCGTAAAACGATGAATTTTCATAGGAAAGAAATTGATCTACTCGATCACAATCTTGTTCAAATAAACGTAATTGAAGATTTTGTTCTAAACGATTCTTTTTCTGATGCCATAATTGATAACATCGTTCTTTAGCCGAACGAAGATTATCCATAACCTGTCAAAAAAAATAAAGAATTCTTTTGTATTTTGACATTAGAAAAAAAAAACAAAAATTTACAAGAGAAATTTTTCTTGCTTCATCGAAATAATCCAATGGATATGTTCGTTGTTGTTGTGATTTAATAATTGAATGATCATTTTCGGAATTATTTCCTCTCAATAGATTTAACAAATGTTGTCCATCATTGATCAATGGATCAATATTAATGCGAGATAATTGATCTTTATAAACAGTCATATGTGTTTCAATAGCATCTTGAGCTCGAGTCACATTTGCTGATGGATCGATTTGTTGAAGATCATTGTAAAGTACTTCATAAGCATGAAGAGTTTCTTTCGAATTATAGACAAATGATTCCAATTTCTAAATGAAAGAAACAATAAAATTCATTGAAATGACTTGATTTTGAAATTTACCAATCGAAAATCAAGCCAACGAAGATGATTATATTGAAATGTTCCATTTAAATCCGGTGTTAATTGATGACGATCAATTGCATGTGATAGACTTTCAACAGATTCAACCGAATTTTCAAATGTATATTTCGATAGACCAAGAGAAATCTTATGTTTATCCCAAAATCCATCCGGTTTAACAATATATACATGTTCGATTTTATATGGAAATTGTTCCTAAAAAAAAATGAAATTTCAGTGAAAAAAAAACGATGTCAAATAACAAACTTGTAGAATTTTGAATATTTGTTTACAATTTTCCCATGTTCGTTGACGCATGTCCACAATAAATGTAAATCTTGGCTCACCATTTGATGAACTAGCAAATAAAAACAAGAAATAAATGATTAACAAAAAAAGAATTCGATTACTTTATTGATGCGAGATAAATAATTAATTTTTTTAATTCGTCTGCATTTATTTTTTCAATAGACGCTGTACTTGGAAATGTTATGATTAAATAACCTTTTCTATCAATTGCTCCTACAATTAAACAAAATTTGGATAATCATGTTCATTTTTCTTCTCTCATTCTCTTTGTTTACCGCTAAGAAACGCATATTTTTCTTCTAAAATCGTTTTGATTTCTGCTGCCTTCATATTAAATCAAATGAATATACATTTAAGGCAAATTAATTGAACATATTGAACAGACAGACATGTCCTATCTTCGATGCCATTGTTATTCTTTTCCTGTTAAGCGCCACATACATATGTAGACGGTCATCGATCCTAGCGAACTCTTTCCTCAATGAATTTATTGAACAGCCAACGAAAATGTACTGTCGCACATGGTCTTGTCTTATCTCTCTCTCTCTCTCCTGTATAGACAGAGAAAACATCCATTATTATATTATTATTATTCTTGGCGTACATTTATTTCTAACAGATTGGATTCTTTTGATATCAATCAACGACAAAACAAAACGAGAAGAAGAAGACGAACGATGAAAGATTGTTCTCTGTTGTTTTCAATCAGTTTCACTTGTATAACTCTCCATGCTTTCTTCACTGTCATATCTTGAGTTTGATTTCTTCTTTGTACAGACAATGACTAGAATAATAACAATCACAAGAAGTAAAATACCACCACCAATAGCAATATATGATAAATTATCCATAAAGAAATTTTCACCATCCTCATCATCATCTTATTTTAAAAAAAAGAACACAAGTGCATCACTTGACTTTTTTGTTTTGTCAATTACCGGCTAGTGCTTGAGGTACAAGTACATGTGAATTATCAACAGCTAAAAATAAATAATAGTTAAACAATAGATTTTTTAAATAAATACGTTCGATATACGTGTCGGTTGTGTTGCAGTTTTTTTGCCCCAAATCGAATCGGCTAGATTAATAAGACCGCCAACCACACCTCCTGCAACATTAATCGCATTATTAGCATCGATATTCCAAGATTTCTTGGTTGTTGCTATGATGACGTGTTTTGTTGTTAACGCACGAATAAATCGATTTTGTGATATTTGATTCTTAAAGTCACTTTCGCAAAGAAAATATGTTGGCTGTAAACATGATACATATTCGAAACAGATTCGATTGATATATTTGTCATCTTTTCGAATTTGTAAACATTGAAATTGATCGTTCGTTTTTGTTCGATTACACCATAGAGAAGAATTAATCGATCCTAAAAAAGAAAGAAAATATCTATTTATCCATAGATTTCCCTGAAGAGAAATTGTACTCGGATGAATATCAATCGATAGACTTTGATGATTATCTAATAAATTTTTAATTTGATTTAATTCATCGAGATTTGTTAGTCGTATTGACTGTGCAATCAATGATTGACAAAGTTTTTCATGTTCATACGATGAAATATGACCTGTTTGATAGTAAACAAATTGAAGACATTTATCGATTTGAAACTCAATCCAATTCAATGGACAATATGAACATATTTGACGTTGACTATGCCAAAAATATGGTTGTGAACAATGGCAAGTACTCGTTTGTTGATGACAGATTTCATTCGATTGACAATCATCATTTGATAAACATTTATTTCGAATAGTTGTTAGAACTGTCTTAATCGAAACAAAAATACTTTTTTTTTGTTGAAATGCAAATAATGATTTGATTACCAGAAGAGACGGAGAAGAAGAAGAAGAACGAAATGAACAAATGTAAACTTATGTTCATAGATTACGATTGATGACTAATTTAAAATTAGATAAACTAATGCGAATACGGTTGCCTGAGAGATTTCGAAGGTCTCGCGCAACTTTTATTTGTTTTTATTTAGACAAAAAAATCAATAAAAGAAATTATTGTGGAGAAATTTGATTTGAAGGTCGCCAAAAATGTAATTGATCTCTGACTCTTTCACGAAAATGAGCTGACGATACAAGAAAAACATAAAAACATCCCTAAAATTAAAAAAATAAAATCTTTTTATGTACATACAGCTGTATGAATATACGTATTCAACGAAATAATATTCGATCTGTATCTTTTTGAATTTGTTTTGTTATTAACGAATATCACATAAATCCTCCGTATGGAATTGTCCTCCATATAATTAGAACTACTTGTATGCAAA
>ERZ778029.1498-NODE-1498-length-19403-cov-3.792227_pt1 | contig 19403 bp, 27 predicted proteins | sample MGYA00375759_ERZ778029 | MGnify/ENA primary metagenome ERZ778029 (study PRJEB29350, sample SAMN05389819) | bioreactor metagenome | isolation source: Ammonium sulfate bioreactor | place: South Africa: University of Cape Town | collected 2014-04-04 ...
TGCACTATCCCGGTTGAATATAAAAATAAGGATTCGAGAGCAGCATAGAATCTTAAATTGTGAAGGAGTCGTAGCGGTGTTGTTGGTGGCAGAATTGTTTCAGTCATTCGGAAATAATCAGGTGGAGACTAAAATAAATATAAAGAGACAATTTTCGAAAAACTAAAAATTACACGATTGATAAGATTCTTACATCATGCTTGATTTTATACAGTTGCCATAATGTTGCACCTGTAAAATATCTGAGGCCTTCTTCGAATCTAAAAGCAAACAAAAAACGATGAACTCAAATTTCGAAAGTAAATTGAATGTTTACATTTCTAGTTTTTCTCGATGTAACCATTCGATAACATCATCGGAAGTCCAATCTTGAATATTCTGTAGATCTGACCATGAATTGTTCATTGTTGTTGTTGCTGTCAATTGATTATTTACAGGAATTGCTACTGAACAAAAGACAAACTTAGTTTTTGTTTCCACGGAAATTTTATTTTTGTTATCCTACCAGTTTCATCCATCGCATCCGCTCCTAACGATACTCGAATGGCTTCGATTTCTCGTATCAATAAATTAAAAGCGTCATCGAATGACAATTGAGAAAAATCGATTTGAAGTTTAGCACCATTGATGATCCCGAGCCAACCTGATGGTCGATAACCATTTTGCATTATCATTGGAATCGATGCTTTTTTCCGTTCAATAGCGTATTCCGCTTCTACAAATTTGAATAATCAATCAACAATCAGCATAATTATTAAAAAAATATGTATATCGTTCTACCTAATCGACAATATTGACTTTGAAAATATTCTTCATTGATTGCCATTAGAACAACAAACGAATTTTCGACAGCTTCTGCCATCGATCGGAGAATATCACCAGAGATATTCTCTTGATCGATCCAAACGATATAATTGCGACATTTTAAATTTTTCGCAATTTTCGAACAAATGGCTCGTGTCGAATGATTATAACTGATCATAATATGTCCCAGATTATTCTTATCTTTCTTTACAACCTCACCAAAATCTAATGATATATCTATTGATGTTGTTGTTGAAGCTTCTTTCATTATCAATATTTCTAAAAAAAAAAGGAATTCTTGTTTTGTTAATAAAGATCATTCTTCTACCATCTTGTTCGTTTTGATCATTTGTATATGGTACACATAAACTGTGGCTATATTCAAGTACCTGTCGTTCATGACGTGTCTCGATGTCTATTGATTGAGTATTTGATAAAATCGTCGAAAGACTTTCTTGATAGGGTTCAGTTTCTTGAACAGGTGAATGAACATCATCCTCATGTTCGTCATCTGATGACGAAGAATGAAAAGACACTAAACAAAAATATTTATTTTAATCAACGACAAAAAACAAAACATCTATTTGACTAACCACCGAGGTTTTCTATGGGTATGGTTTGAGTTTGCAGAATATCATCATCATCTAATCGATTCATTCATTAATTAATTAACAATCAATAGAAAACAAAAGAAATTTTATTTACCGTGATCTGTGGCTTCGGTCGGCTGTTGATCGTGTACATCTGATTCGCTTTCATTGTCGCCTAAAAAAGCAGTTGGATTTTTTCGATGAATAACCATAATAGAAGCAATCTACGTCTCATGAAAATCTCAACTGCAGTTATCTCCAACCGAATGACAAAAAATTACAAAAACGAATACGTATCTAGTGACATTACTTATCTCTAACTATTTCACTTAAGTCACTTTTTTTTCTTTCTTTCTCATCCTCAAGTCAACAAAAAACTGAATATGTAAAAATTTGAACAATTAGTTCGTTTTCTTACCTAATTCAGAACAAAGCTCCATAACTCGAGTAAGATCTCGAGTAATATTTGACATTCGACTTAGATGTTCTTTTTGTGAATACGAACACTAGGAAAAAAAATAAATCAGTTCGTTGTTTTTCCCAATTAGAAAAACAAATTATTTTTTACTTCTAAATCGAAATATTCGGTTGTACTTCGATCACTAACGTGTGGTGTTAATGACGGAGTTGCAAAACCTACAAAATCAATCAATTTATAAACATAAAAATCGAAGAAAAAACTTACATAAATATTCATTTTCGGTTTCATCGACTGTCGTTGAATGCATTTCGAATGAGAAGTAACAAAATCGACACACAGAGCATATACTGTTATCTAAAACATGAATCACACCGGTATAAACCAACGGACTATCGTATTTTTCAAATATGTTTTTTGATCAAAAAAAAATCTTTATCACGTTCTTCCCATATTTTATTATCAAGTAAATGAATCGTTAAATTCGTTCGCGGAATAGTTGTGCGAGAAAAAAACAGAATCGAAAGAAAAATAAACTATTCGATTATTTATTATCCGCCTACGATAGTCAAACATCGTTTGAATTCGAAGCACTGTTCTTGTCATATCTCATAAATCTTCGGAATATTCAAACGATTGTACTTTTTAAAGAAAAAGCTAGAATTTGCTGCCTATCGTCTGTTGTTTTTCTCTTCGAATGTCATTTCACAATCGGCAAATTCAAGAGTTCGTTCGTTTCTATATCTGAATCATTTGTTGTTTTCGTATCAACACCAAGTGGCAAAAGGTAAAAACAACCAATATATAAGAAGTCAAATAAACGACACCTGCGACAAAAACGAACTTGGAATTTAATTGAATTCGCCCCGTCAAATAAAAAATCTTCGATGAGTAAGTTAAGAAATGCAAAAAAAACAAATCTTTGCGCTTGCATAGTAACATTGAAGACAGAGAGAGAGATGATGAAAAAGTAGATTTTATTCTTTTTTTGTCATGAATATGAATTGATACGTTAATACAAAAAAAACGAAATAACAGAAATAAGAATCATGAAAATCGGAATGATAATGGCAGAAAAAGGAATTATCACAAGACAATTAGCGTTCTTGTTTTATCTCTTTGGATTACAAGATAGAATAAGAAGAGAGCAAAATAAAATAATGCTTAATAACAATAAGAAGGAGATTCAAGCGCAAGCTTAATTTCAAATTAAATAAGAATCTTCGGTTCCGATACGCTTTCACTAATTGCTTTGTGCGGTAAAATGACGCCACCATTGATAAACAACTCGTCTTGTACGGAAACATCAAGGCCAAGAACAGTTGTATTTTCCATACGAACCTAAAATTAAATCATGAATTTGTTTTAGTCGAATTATTGAGAAATTACCCATTGACCAACATTACAACGCCAACCAATAATAGAATTAGCTACCCATGAGTGACTTTTAACTAATGAATCAGCTAGAATAGTACAATTCTTCAGACAAACTCCATCTTGAATGATAACTCGGGGACCAATGACAACATTTGGACCAATACGACAGCGGTCACCGATTTTAGCTGTTTGATCCTATGAAAAAAAAACGAATGAATTCGAAAATCCATTGAAAAAAGAATCAATCATTCCATCTTACCACTAAAACATTTCCTACAATGCCATTGTCTCGTGATAATCGTTCGGGACTTGTTTGTCGAACGTAATTAAGATATAAACCCATTCCAACGAGATAATCTTTCGGTTGTCCCACATCCATCCAAAAACCTATTCAAAATTTACTGTTTTTCAATTTCGATGAATCAATCTCGTTTCTACCTTTTAATTCAAATGCAAATAATTGTTTATCAGCAGCCATAGCTGGAAAGATTTCCTTTTCAATCGACGTTGGTCTTAGCTAAATCCGAGAAAACAAAAACGTTCGTTTGCAACATCGAATTCCTAATCATAATTACTTCAATTCGATTTAAGATCTCTGCATTGAAGATGTAAAGACCAGCATTGATTTTATTCGAAACATATTCTCGTGGTTTTTCAACAAATCGATCGATTTTACCGGTAGTTCCATCGTAAACAACAACACCGTATTTCGATGGTTCTTCGACTTTTGTTACCTTGAATATAGACAAAGTTATTTTTCTATGTTGATCAAGAGGAAAAACAATTTTCATACGACAATTGTTCCTTCACATTGATGATTTTTATGAAATTTTAACATTTCCTCAAATGGAAATTCACAAATAACATCAGAATTGAGAACAAAAAATGGCTCATTATCAGCCAAAAGATGTTCACGTGCCAATGCCAATGGACCAGCTGTTCCTAATGGTTCATTCTCTTGTGAAATACTAATTTTAATATTCAATCGATTAGCTTCAACTTCCATTTCTCGTTGAAGCATATCCGATAAATAACTAACAGCTAAAATAACATGTTTAACACCGACCTAATGAAATCAACAAAACATATGACGCATAGCTAATACATCGATTCTAGTCAATCTTTTCATTGAACATACTTTTGCTAAGGCTTCAATTTGATGAACAACCATTGGTTTATTACAAAATTCAACCAATGGTTTCGGTTTGGTAAGTGTCAAAGGACGTAAACGTGTTCCATAACCACCGACAAGAATCAAAGCTTTCATATTTTCTTTTTCAAAAAAAAATAGATACGTATATATATACTAGAACAAGACATATTATTACAATTCACACTTCTTGCTTTAAATAAATGTATATTTATATGTATATATTGAAAAAAGAGAAAGAGAGAGAGAGAGAGAGAGAGAGAGAGAGAAGGACGGAAGCCGAAATATAGAAAAAAAAGGGAAAAGAGAAATGTTCTAATACCAAACTGCGTGTGTGTGTGTGTGTGTGTGTGTGTGTGTGTGTGTTTGCTTAAATGTGTAGTGAAAATGCTCGAGTACAAAAAAAGAAGAAAAAAATGAACAGAACAGAAGGGAAAACTGTTAATTGATTGTAAATAATCGCGAGCATTGGTTATATATTTATGTCTTTTGTTTTTGTCTGACATATGAAAAATAAATAAATAGATATTCATTCCTACTGTTCAAAGCAAAGAAAAAAGAAAACAAGAAAAGAATAAACAAACAAACAAACAAACAAGATCACAAATTCGAAATGAAAAAAGAGAAAACGAAAACCAACGAGATGCGAGTTTTCTTTTGGTTTTTCTATTTGTCTTTTATTAGATTTTCATTTGGTTTGATACTGTCAATGATTCGACCAGTTAAACAATCCACAACTTGATCGATACGTGTTTTACAAAAGAAACATTCATTACTGCTCATAAAATGCGTATTAATACATGATCTAAATTCAGATAGAAAAACAAATGTTCAAATACCAAAAGAAAAAAGAGAAAAATGAGTGATTTGACATACAAACACGCTTGATGTTTACAAGGACGAAATTCGCCTTGAATTTGATGTGAATAGCAAATAATACATATATATTCATCGTTATCATCTGATTTTGTTTGCGTTTTTGCTAGTTTTTGATATGTATCGGTTAGTTTACGAACGATTTCTTCGAGTTCTTTGCTTTCAGATGCGTTGATTTCGGGTTGAGATAGCAAATTAAAATGATCAGTTGATACTGAATTCGATGTATCAGTATCACTACCATAAATAAGTCGACGTAAACAAGTTAAATCGAGATCAGCTTCACTATAAATTGCTCGACATACACGCGATGATCTATTAGAATTTCAAAAGATCGAAGAAAAAAACTTTTAGTTTTGTTTCCTACGTTTCATTGCTTGTTCGATTGATTAAATGAACTAATATTCCACAAACAGCAGAAAAAATTGGATAAGGTTGAATATTATCTAAGACTAGAAATTCGATAAATAAGTAAAATCAATCCAAAGACGAATAAAAATTTCGTCTTACTCGACATTTTCAATCGTTCGACTTCTTCGAGAACATAGTTTTTCGTTGCTAGACGATTAATTATTTGACTAATTAACTAGAACAATGAAATTTTTCTTTCGATTATTGAAATAAAATAGAAAAAAACGAATTCTACTTGAAGAAGACGAATAAGAAGCATTTCGGATTTCTGTAGATGTTTATCCAACATGACATTCGGTGCGACACATATTGTCATTTCAATTGTTCGTAGAAGACTAACTGTCACATCGAAACAAGTCGAACAAATTTTCATTTGTCGATGTTCGAGTGACGGCATCGAACGAGATTTATTCGGTATTAACTAAACAAAATCAATCGACCGATCGATTCGCATAAACAAATCGTTTATATTTACATCTTTTAATAGATTCATAAATTCTGAAAATGCCCAATTCAGTTGTCCTAATAAACTATTAAGAAATACGATTGCATCATCGATATTTCCCGATAGATATCGTCCGATTTCTTGTTGATATTTAATCGAAGGCGATGGATCTATTTGAAATTCAAAAAAAAGTCAAAACGAATTGTCTCTTTCTTTGAATTTCTAACCTTGTATTCGATCTTTTCTCAAACTTTGCAAGAATTTCGATGGATAAACTTGAGAATATCGAAAACCGAATCCACAACCTTTCCAAAATCGTACGAGAACTAAATTCGTCATAGCCCATGACCGATTGGCATACGGTGTTAGTAGAGCACGTATTAAAACAGTTCGATGATTTTCACGCATATTTTCTACAGCTCGTAATGAACCCGAATAGAAACAGAATGCACTCAATGTTTGAATCATATTATCACGAACATCTGTAAAACGTAGAAAATTGAAAATAAAATAAAAAAAGACATTAGCAAAAATTTATTTTGTTGAACCTGTATTAACAATTCGAGTATCTTGCATATGATTAGCAATGAATTGAACGAAATCAGTTGCGATTTCTCGAGTCGATGATGAATCTTAAAATCGAAGAGTTTGAAATTTAATAATAGAATATCGTTGAGATAGATTTCTGGAACGAAACTAAATAAATTTCCTGCTTCGGATGCTGATTGAAGAGTTCGATGGACACAACGATGTAATATCATAACATCTCGTCGTCTTTCCTATAGAAATCATCGTCAATCGATGCTGTTTTTATCTTTTGTTTTTCGAGTATTTTACTTGTGAGAAAACATGTACAGTTATCCAAGCTATTTTTCTTATCAAATCTTCTGTTTGCTGTTCGAAGATTTTCTTTGACCGTAGTAATTCATCTCGAATCTCTGGATTCGTCTCTCGACAATTGAATAATTTATTATCAATATCAGATAATGATTCAGTATATTCACGAAAACTATCGATTACTTCTGATACCTAAATAAAAACCGTCGTTTCAATAGAAATTGTATAATTAATGTCGAGTTTTCTTTCTTACTTTGATATAATGTTTATGTACTCCAGCATGATAGAGAAGAATCAATCCATCGAGAAGTTCAGTTAAACTTTCTGAACCAGTTGCATTCGATGATTTGATATTGAAACTAAACGGATTCCTATATCGATCTCGACCAGTGACAAGATCTACTAGACAAAACAAAAAATACATCTTCTCTAATTGAATTAAATGAGATCAAGGATTGTTTACCCATATCATCATGTCTCGATGTCGAATCTCCAAAAGCTCGTGCAAAAAACGACGATGTTGTCGATGTCGTTGATGCTGTCAACGATCTCGCTCGTTTCACATCGGCTATTCATATAATTCCTTTGTTTAAAAACAAAAAAATCTGCTTTACTTTAATTTTACCTGAATATTCTTTTTCTAAATGACTTTGTACGCCTCCTAATCTCTGCAGATTAAAATAATCCAAATTATTATCAATGAATTTTTGACTAGGAACATAAGCTGAATCGAATGGCAACGAAGATTCTCGACCTTCGTCAAGGGATTTCACTTGATGATAATGATTCCAATAGTATTCTAACACAGGCAATAAACGATGAAAGAAATTTCGAATAATACTTGGCTGATAATTATGAAGCTACACAACAATCGAATCAATAGAAAGATTTTAAAAAGAAAATAAAAAAAAGAATTCGATGGTTTACCGGTGAATCTGCGAGATTATCTTTAATAAACTGTCGAAATTTAGTAATAAATAAAGATTTCGATGATGGTTGTCGTTGAAGAACGTCCGAAGGTGTTAAGAGAATTTTCAAAATTTCGATTTGAATATTTTCAATTGATTTCAGATCATCTTTAAATTTTCTATAAGCTGATAAATAACTAAAATCACGTTCGAAATCACTCTACAAGGAAAAAGATGCACATTTAGAAATTCACTTTGTTTGTTTCTTACAAAATTCGATTTTTTTAATGAATAACCATCGGGAATAATCTGTTTCAAGACATTCGTATCCGGTGGTTTAATATCGATGAATAATGGTAATTTAACTTTATCGAAGAAAATTGAATTTAACGATAATTTTCTCGTATCTTCATGTTTTAATAATGAATATAATAAACATAAATGTTGTCGTTGATAGTCAAAAGTCAGTTGAGTTGGCTCGAAAAAGTAGAGGTTATTTAATGCAAGAAAGATTTGAGTCAATATTGAAAGCAAATCATCCGACTAAATAAAGAATTGATTTACAAAAGTAAAAATAAAGTAAACATGGAAATGCTTTTTTTACTTCGAAAAACGCCCATAGATAATCAAGGAAAAGAGAGATTTCCAAGTGTTCATCGTGAATGATCGGTTGATTAAGTTTCAAAAGTGTAAATATAAGACATTCATGAATGATATAAGGTGAATTCTAGTGAAAAAAGAAATCAATTAGATTCAATACTTTTCTTCTTTGATCTTTTTTTGATAGTAAAATCTAACGAATTTCTTGTTCTTTTCTTTTTTTTTCTATTCGTATTCTCGACACAAGACGAATGGCCTTGAGAAAATAACAACATCAAGGTTAATCTTGACGTTCTCTCCTATTCACGATCAAGGAAATACCGATGCAAATATTCTCCCTCTTTTTTTAATTAAATGTAGAACTATTAAAGAATTTAAACAAACCATTAGTAATGGATATAAACGTTCAAGGATTTGTTGAGTAATAATCATTAAAATGGCATCATTTTTCGTATCAGATATCAATCGTGCTTGTGGTAACTTAACAAACAAACAAACAATCAATCGATGATTTTCTCTGTTGTCGAAATCAAATTCAGTTCGTTTACTTTGAATAGATTCGTAGTTTTATTATTAGTTGGCGTTAGTTTTTGATATTTTCCGAATTGAATAATTTGTTCGAAAATATTGAGAAGAAATTTCGCCTGTTGAACCAAAATTGACTCTTACACGTTCATTTTGTGATAAAGATATTGCAGGAAAATAAGCGATACCGCGACCAACGGGAATATTTTCGAAAGCAATACCTAAATCAATACCATTTCGTTTGAATGATATTGTTCCTTCATCACAATCGATTAGACAAGATATAACATCTCCAGATGACCAAGACTAAATAAAAAAAAAGAGATTTTGATAAAAAGACAAAACCGATTGGGTTTTTTTTTGTTCTTACGTCGCCGTATTTCGAATTGAGAACATTCCATTTTCGAACTCGACCACCATCGTAAGAAAACGATGTCCATGTATCTCCAACACCGGTTTCGTGTGAAAAATAACATTTCAATGTACACCAACCGAATTGCATAACACCACGAGTTTCCAATAAAACATCATATTGCCATTTACCACGATAAACACAAACATCAGCTCGAGCAGTATTAAAACTGCCCGTACCAGTATACTAAAACATTTCGAATTCGATTAGTTCTTATCCTTAAAAGGTTTGCATACATCAGAACGCATGCATTGAATTATTCCAGTAGCATCGTGTGTATTTAAACGTGATATCGATGGTCCAATACGACCTTCTTCATAATCTAAATTATTTATTTATTTTGTTGCTAATAAATCGTATGTTTTGTTCTACCTGGTGGAGAGCTTGGACAATTAGATGCTATTTGATTTAATTTACTATCAAGGTATTCTCCAACATCGCTTAATTGATGTGGATAAGGGCGTCTAAATCATCGTGTCAAAAGAAAACAAAACAACAAAAAAAAAACAATGATGCATCGTACCGATCATTGGACGCCCTTTCGTATTCGTATTGTTGTGGAAGATTAGTGAAAATATGTGATAGGATTTCATGAACATTAGTTGTTGTTGCTGCTGTCATGTACGTTGATTATTGAAATGAAGGAAAAAAACAACAAATGAAGAAATATCTTTATTTATTCTAAAATTTCAAAATGAAAAGAAAATAATCAACAACAATATCGAAGAAATAATTTGTTTATCAGTCGAAATTGCAAATAAAAAAACAAATGAAAATGTCAAAAGGAAATTTCTTCTCATGAACATTGACGAAATGAAATGAAGGGTACAAAGCAAAGATCAAATCAGAATAAAGTCTCTCGATCATATGCTTTTTTTCCTTCAGATATTATTTAGTGACATCTATTGAGTCTAAGGGCGAAAAAAGAAATAATTGACGAAGAGAAAATGCCGATTTATTCATAAGATAAGTAACTCTCGAAAGAAAAAAACCAATGTCATCTTCATCAAACAAGTGAGCTTAGGAATATGCAAAGTATTTGCGATTAGTTTTATTCAAATCAGATTCAAAAAGTTCAATTTTAAATTTTAAAATCAAAGGAAATATTTAGGATATTTATTTTCAGTTGTTGAATATTCGAAAGTTAGGTCATTCAGTAGATTTACAAAGAAAGTAAAGTACATGTATGTAGGATTTATTTTGTTACGCATCATAGAACATTGCAAATAGTCGAAAGAGTACATTCGTTTCGTCAAAGCAGGGCGGCTTCTAAGTAGAAATAAATCATTTGATTGACTATCGAGGTAGAACGTCATGTACGTATGACGCAAGCAGAGTTGTTTCAGTACGATCCTCTCGAATATATAAATACTCGCACAGTTTAACTGTTGATATTCATTCAATACAACTTTCTCTCTCTTGCAAATATATATATTTAAAACAATTATTTAAAAATGTTTGGTACACAAGCTCAAATCGGTGGTATCAATAGTTGGAATCAGGATTATCAAACAGTTGGTTTTGGTAATTATGGTTATGGAATTTATTCTCAAGATGTTGAAGTTCATCGAAATCCGTTTACTGGCCGTGTAAATATCGATCGTGATGTAGATTTTGTGCCACTTGGCAACAGTTATTTTGCACCTTATGCTAGTTTTCCAAGTGCATATCATCAACATTATCATAACTAACTGATTTTTTTCTTTTTTCGAATAAAAAATAAATGAAAATTGTGAAACAGAACAAAAAAAAACAAAAAATAACTTTATTTATATTCAATATAACGGAAAATTCGGATCAATATCTGAATGCCACGATTGAAAACCACCTTCTAAATCTTTGATTTTCTCATCGATATTCTCAATATCAGATAGAAGTTCTTTTAATTTCTTGACAGCTATTTGTGAATCATTTCCACGTCGACAGACGATAACAATTTGTTGATTATTCTCAAGACTTGTTCGTAATTGATTACGTAATTCTTCATTATTCTTATCGTATAATAGCCGATCCATTGATAAATGAAATGATTTTTCGAATTGTGCTATTTGAAGTTCATGTTCGGGTCGAACATCGATAATAAATGATGATGAATTCGTATTTGCAAAGTCATTAACTGTAATACGTTCATTTTGTTTTAATAAACGTTTTCGACACGGTTGATCAGTCGTGCATTGATCGAATGGAGGAGGAGCTGGTTGATGAACAATGCTCGGATTCTTTCCACAGACTGCACATGTTAACTGACGATTACGTAGATTAATCGTTCGAAAACGCATCGATAACCCATCGACAAGAAGCATTCGATTACATAGAATATCGCCAATTTTCGTGAGAATTTTTATAGCTTCGAGTGCTTGCAAACTACCTAATGTTCCGCAAACAGGCCCGAGAACACCAACATCCGAACAAGTCGAAACAGTTTCAGCTGGCGGTGCTTGAGGATACAAACAACGATAGCATGGACCATCTTTTTCTCTATAATTCCAAACACTTAATTGTCCTTCGAAACGTATGACACTCGCTGATACAAGAGGTTTATCACAAAGAACACAAGCATCATTGATTAAATAACGTGTTATGACATTGTCCGTGCAATCGAGTACGACATCGTACTGTTGAACAATATTCATGATATTTTCATGTGTTAATAATTGATTATAAGTATCGATTTTTAATGAAGAATTCATTTGTGAGCAAGTGATCTGTGCTGATTCAACTTTAGTCTTTCCGACGGTTGTTTCACGATGAATGATTTGACGATGAAGATTCGACATATCAACATTATCATGATCAACTAAACCGAGACGACCAAGACCTGACGATGCTAAATAGAGAGCAGCTGGAGAACCTAAACCTCCACAGCCGATAATCAAAGCAGAAGCATTTTTCAAACGTTCTTGAGCATGAACACCGAACTCAGAAAGAATCAATTGACGTGAATACCGTTGTACTTCATCATTCGACAGAGAATGATTTCGAATACATTTCGCCATATTTGCAACAGCAATCAAATGGTATTCACTACATCATATTGTCGAATTTTCTCAATGGCTGAACTATCAATCCAGTCAAATCCGATTCATGCCAAGAGAATAATTAATTAATTGAGATTTATTTTTTTCTAATTATTGAAAATAAATCAAATAAAAATTGGCAAGAAATTCGTAGAAATATGTCGTAATTTGATATTTTGAATGACATGAGATGGTGCCACATGTACTTTAATCCACATCACATCGCAACTCATTTCCCGTTCGTCCAACGCTTCGCGTTCTGAGTCATAGCAAATGTGAAACAAGCACGCGATGCTTCGCTCGATCGTACATTGATCGAACCAAGCAATCAAATATCTTTTTCATTAACACATCGAAAATCAATTCGAGCGTTTTTTTTTCTTTGAAAATTATCGTAACTATTTAATTCCTCGTCGTCATCATATTTGAATACATATAATTCATTTCTTCTTTCTTTTTTTTTCTTCTTCTCCTCTCTCGTTCTGACAATCTCCACCTACTCAAGGTATAGTAATGTAGACAGTTCAAGTACTATTATATTCAACAAACATTAGACATAGTATAGTTGAACCCACTTCTCACATTGATTGATATTATTCATAAGGTGGGAATCATGGTTACATAAGACCTGTCAAATGCGTCCTTTGTGTTGAAAAAGAGTTTGTGTGTACATATTGAACAACAAATTACATCAAAGTGTGATTTTTGAATATGAATTCAACTGATCGCTTTTTTTTTCTTCGTTCTTTTTTTAATCAAACTCCTCCTTTATTCTATTCATGGCATTCATATTTGTAATCTACATATACACATCGATGTGTGTATATAAATACATATACATTTATATTATTATTATTATTATTTTCAGATCTTTTTACATTTTAAATTTTAATCAATATGTCGGACAATCGAAAAAAATCTCGACGACGTCGATCGATCGACGAAGCCCCCGAATTAACACCGATCGAAAAATCTATTGCTAAATATGTTCGATTTGAATGTCAAACTAAAAAAGGAATGTTAATGGGCACGCAAGTGCCATATTTTAACGGATACGAAGTAAAACATCTGGTGAATCAACGAAAGAAAGTAAACATCCGATTTGTTTTTCGTCGAGACATGATGCTGTACAGGTAAATAATCGAGTTTGTTTTTTGTTTTCATTTGGGTTTTTCGTTGAATCTATTGTTAGATGCTTCGTAAATTTTTGGAAAACGATATGTTTCGTCGTGTAGTGAAAGTTTACAAAGAAGATAAATCATCTTCGGAACAGGTGTCATCGAATAATGCCGGTGATACATCGCAATCGAATACACCTCGTTCTATTCGACAACGTAAAACTAAAACAACAACAACAACAACACCGAACGAATCAGCGAAAGACGACGAGACAAAAGATAAAGACAAAGCCAAAAAACGAAAATTCAAATTCGAATTAACTGAAGATCAAGCATTTATCGAGTCAGTCAATGATTTCTATGTTTGGATTTATTCGCCAACAACTGTCAAGCAGTACATCATGGGCGCTTTACTTGTCATTGGTTGCATTGGCGTTTGTCTCTTTCCATTATGGCCAGCAGAAGTTCGTACCGGAGTTTATTATCTCTCGATGGTACTTGCTAGTCTACTTGGTGTTTTACTATCATTGGCCGTCATTAAATATATTATCTTTGCCGGTGTTTGGTTACTTACAATGGGTAAAATTAAATTTTGGTTATTGCCTAATTTAACTGAGGATGTTGGCTTTTTCGAATCGTTTGTCCCGTTATATACACTCAATGTAACAACAAAGAAAACAACGGAAAAGAAAAAAGAAAGTGCCGATGATGACGACGATGATGATGACAGAGTCGTGTCCAACAAAACTCAAGACAATTCAACTGGAGATAATAAGAAAACAACGACGACGACGACGACGACTGTTGGCCAAACAGAAAGTGAACATGATGATGAAGATAAGGAAAAATCCAGTAGTCGATCGAGTTCAATCGATGATATTGAAGAAGGAAATAAACCACAAAAATCATCGGATGAAGATTTCGAAATGCTTTCAAAGGAAGAACTAGAGACAAAATAACAATAAAAACAAAATATATCCATGTTATCTTTTTTCGTTTTTTTTCAACTCAAGCAATAGATATCTATACATATTATACATTTAAGATGTTTTCTTCTTCTTCTTCTTCTTCTTCTTCTTCTTCTTCTTCTTCTGCCTTCACTTTATTTCTTTTCTTTTTTTAAATTGAACAGTGTGTTGCAATTAGATTCTTCTCCTTCTTTTCTCTTAGAGTTTCTCTCGAGATCGTAGCGTGTGCAGTGAAAACATCGAGCAAAACAGAAATTGCAACGCACTCAAAGTTTCTTCTCCTTCAATATTTATTACTCCATCTAGTTACACAGCAATCAAAATCGCACCGAATCATCGATAGTATTGCGTCTTGTCCTGTGTTTTTCTCCTTGTTTTTGTTCTTGTGACGCATATATTCATTGATCTTTCGCGGTAAACAAAAAAAAAGCGAGACAGAGAAAAGAAAAGATCATGTTTTTTTTTTCTATAGTTGTTGTATTGTCTTGGTGGTATACATATGTACGCACACATTCTTTATTTTATTCTGTTAAATTGTCATCTTTATCGATCGAATAATAAAAAAAAACGAAACCAAAATCGAATAGCATCGAGACTTGCAAATAGATCTTGCGCGACGTTTAACAGATGGCGCCAAAGATGCTACGTCAAATATCTCCGTTTAGTTTCTGTTGTATAATATTGGATTGTATGAAAGAAGAAAAACGAGATTTATACAAACGTATTTTTGCCATAAATGAATAAAAGTTAATCGACAGTTGTGTAAATGCATAAACGTGTAAATATTACCAAATGCATTTAACTAACTATTTTGGAGAAGTTTCATCTTTATGTTTAAACGGCCTGCAGGAGAGGAAAATGGCTATTTGTCGCTTGAATAGAGTATTGAGTACAACATTTTCTTTTATTATTCGCATATTTCAGAACTAGTCTATCATACTTACGTTTCAACGAAGCTAATAACAATGTCAGGTCAATTCAGTGTAGGCTACGGTGTTGCATTAAGTAATTCCTTGACAAATAGTGAAATTGATGAAATTCATTTGTCGAAATTTTAGTTGCCGGTGGTTTGATCGGATATTTTCGTACCGGTAGTATTATCTCACTTTTATTAGGTAATTCAAAGCAAAAAACAACAACAAACAAATCTATGATTCCTTCTCTTCGATTGTAGGTGTTGTTTTGGGTGTATGGACAGTTTATAATGCACTTCATCCTACACGTCAAAATAATCTTGCTAACTTATGCGTAAATACATATTATTCAACAAATTTGATTTCTTCTTTTTTAAATATTCATAGATTGCCACTATTCTCGGTGTCGTTATGTTAGTTCGTTATTTGATTGGTGGCAAAATATTTCCACCGCTTGTCATCGCTGGTCTATCGGCTGTACAAATTTACTTTCATTATCCATATTTAACGAAATAGATCTTGTCATGAACAAAAGCAATGATGTATATTTCGCATTTTGACTTATTTAGTCCTGCTAGCTATTCGTCTTGTTTTTTTTTGTTTTTTTAATAAGCAAGCAAACTGTCTTTCTCATGTGTTTTGTTATTACGCTATTTTATTGAAAAAGAAAAAACTTATTCGTAGAAATATATTTATTTAAACCAAGCATCTTAACGATTATTTTTTTCTTATTTATACAAGACTAAATAAAACAAAAAAAACCCACAAGATTCTATTGTTCTCTTCTAGAATGTACATATCAATGCAGAGCTTTCTCGTTCTTCATATTTGAACAACAACAACACACACCCTCAAAATAGTATTAGGTTAATTAATAGATATATTACAAAATGTCTTTTCCACCACATATGCCAATGATGCCTCCTATGCCATTCTTTCCTTCAATGATGATACCACCGCCCAATGTAAACCTTCGTTTTATCTTTCGAAATCAAAAACGGTTTGTTTTATTCTAGCTGTCAACACCGCCACCGGGAATGCCGCCAATAGGAACGAATAGTACTCAAAAACCAGGAGATAACGAAAAGGTTCGTTGATATTTAGTTTGATTATTTTGTAATTGGAATGAATCTATTTATAGAAAGGTCGTCCTCAAGGAGCAACAACCGTTTTTGTTGGGAGTATATCTGATCGTGCACCTGATGTTATGATCAAACGAATGCTTCAAGTAATTTTGGTGACTTTTTGTTGTTTTATTTGATTTTTATTGATTTAGCTTTGTGGTGATGTTGTCAATTGGAAACGGATTCAAGGCGCTGATGGAAAACTTCAAGGTATTTTTTGTTTGTATTTGAACTGTTTTTGTTTTAGCTTTTGGTTTTTGCGAATATGAAAATCCTGAAGGTACACTTCGCTGTATTCGTCTATTGAATGGCTATCAAATTCAAGATAAAAAATTACTAGTAAGTCTTCATTTTCGTTTCGTTCGTTGCTCACCCTCAAAACTTAGACACACATACACATTTTTCAGTCGAAAATCTTGACTGATTGGTAACCAATACGAGACAGAAGCTCTATCATAGTAAAAAAAGAAACACAACCTGGTAAAAACTATTTCTCTATTGTTTTACTACTGTCGATCCTTTTTGTTTCTGAAGGAATTTTTCTTTCTTGGCGGCTGTGTGTTTACAAATTACAAGTTGATTTTAAAACTAAGACTCAAGAGTGAGTGGTATTTTCGATTGAGTTACCTACATTTCTTTTTCCTGAATCAGAAGAAAATCGAATTGATTTGTGAACATAAAAATCAACGATTTATATTTGATTTGTTTAGGTTAAAGTCGATGCAAAAACTAAAGTCATCATTGATGAATACAAGAAAAAGAAACGACGTGAACTGGCCAAGAAAGCAGCTAAAGATATGACAGCTTTCAAATTGCTCTACGAAGAAGAAGACGAAGAGAAAACCGACGCAAACAGTACGAGTGCCGATGGAAAAGTAAAACAAAAGAAAACGAAAATCTCTCTCGTGTAAAATTCATTCTCGTTTTGTATTTAAGAAAAAATCCGGTGAAGAAGGTGAAATCGAAGAAGAAGACGACGATTACATCGACAATGATACACGTCGTGAAGATTCAGCGATCAAACAAGCGATTGAAACAGTTATGCGTGAATATTCACGTGAAATGAATTTAAAAGCTTTAGAAGCCAAAGAACAAGCGCTACGTGAAGCACAAATGGCAGCTGCAGCTCCACCACCACCGCCTCCACCATCATCCGTCCCTGTCGTAGCCAGTGAAAGCCCAACATCCGATGATCAATCAGCACCTCCGGATACTCAACGAGTCGATCCAGCTGCTGCTCTGGAAAACGAAGAAGAAAAACGAAGTTTAATATCAAATGAAATTCAATTATTTCGTCATCGTTTCAAAGACGAAGAAACCAAAATGCGTAACACGGAAAAAGAACGACGAGATCGATACGAACGTGAACGTGCTCTCCAACGAGAAAAACGTACAGCTGCAGAATCAGCCAAATCCCCTTCATCGCCCAATGATGATCGTCATCGTAGTTCGTCATCACGACATCATGCCAGTAATTCCATTCGAAGTCTCACCAACGATCGACGGACAACACCATCACGTTATGATCGTCGTTCGCCACGATCATATCATCGACGTTCACGAACGAAATCACCGGTATCGAGATCTCATCGAAATGACGACAACGACGATGAGGAAACCATCGAACGTAAACGACAAGAACGACGAATACGAGAAAGGGAAAATATCTATCGAGATGTACGTTGTTCTTCTTCTTCTTCTTGAAATAGAATTTGATCAATTGTTTTGTTGCGTTTTAGAGATTGAAAACTTGGGAACAACGCGAACGAAAACGACGTAGCGATTATCAAGCTGAAAAAGAACGTGAACTACTTCGATTACGCGACGAAGAGAAAGAACGAAAACGTTCATTAACATTTCACGAAAATTACAAAGATGATACTCATGATTTTATCTACTACAAGTAAGGAGAAATCTAGTCGATAATTTCAGTCGAATAGGTTAACAGCACAGATGAAATCGGTTCAAATCTGCACTAAAGTGATGAATAACCAATAAAATAACTTTCGTTCTTCTGACTCAATCTGGAGACAGCTTTGACCTGATTAGTGCACGAAACGAATAAACAGTTCTTTCTCAACACTTTTTGCGCGTTTGTTTAGAGGCACAGCATTGGCACGTCGAATCAAAGACCGTGAACGTGAAATTGAACTAGATAAACGCGATCGACAACGAGAGAAAGAGGAAATTCAAGAATTGAAAAAGAAATTAACAGCCGAAGGCAAATATGATGATATCGAACTTGAAATCAAACAACGTTTGCAAAAAGATGAAGAGACAATACGAAAACGTCTCGCCGATCTTGTGAAAGCGGAAAGTGATGTGTCAAGTGAAGAATCAGGTGATGAACAAGAATCGAAGAAAAAATCGTCGTCATCGATCAAAAAAGAAATTCCTGAGGAAACAAAAACGAAAGAACAATCGCCGCAACTAACAGTTAAAACTGAACCAACAGAAAAATGTTTGTTATTCTTTTGTCTTTCTCTAATCTATTGATTGTTGGTTTTCGTTAGATCGCGAAGAAAGTCCACCGCCGACGTCTGCACTTGGAGGTGCGCCTATAACTGCCGCAAAAATCGTTTCCAAACGAAGATTAGCTCGTAACGAAGTAAGATCACATCTTTTCAAAGCAAAACCATTTAATTTCGATGATTTCAGGCATTTGGCGATGATCAAGAAGATGATCATGCAACGACACAACCAAAGAAATCGAAATTATCTGCGATACCTGATCGACAATCGCCGGTTGCTCAACCAGTTCCGGTTTCAGTTAAGAAAGAAGAGCCACCACCGCCACCGCCGACGGCTCCAGTTGCAAAAAATCCTGATGCAAATTCGTTGCGAGCACAAGAATAAAAACGACAAGCCGTTAGAAAATTAATTGAAAGTATTCCAACGAAAAAAGAAGA
>ERZ778029.1500-NODE-1500-length-19369-cov-4.029202_pt1 | contig 19369 bp, 15 predicted proteins | sample MGYA00375759_ERZ778029 | MGnify/ENA primary metagenome ERZ778029 (study PRJEB29350, sample SAMN05389819) | bioreactor metagenome | isolation source: Ammonium sulfate bioreactor | place: South Africa: University of Cape Town | collected 2014-04-04 ...
ATGATTGGTACGATATAGGTACGTAAGTATGAAATGTCTGAGTTCATCATCCCTTGATCAACTGACATGTACATACAAAAACAAAACCAATTCCTTTTCTCTTTTTTTTTGCTCTTTCTCTCTGTTTCTCTCGGTTTTTTTCTCTTATTTGATGTCAGGTAATAAATTCCATTTGGTAGTCTGGAGAAAAAGAGAGAATAAGAAAGAGAGAGAGGAAAAAATTGAGATTCGATTTCAAGAGTACAGAAAAGTGATCGAAGTAGGCAATTATTTGTGTTGATTGTGTTTTCTTGAGACATCGAATAACCAAGAGAAGAAAAGAGAAAGAAAAATTCTTTGTGCTTCATTGCTCATGGACACTTGTAAAAGCTCTTTTGCGATTTTTTCTTTTCTATGCATGCTGCTCGTTAGTTTTGCAACGATGGTGACAAAAGTCAAGCTTTTTTCCTCGTCGCTTTACTTTATATTTTAATGGTTAAATTGAATTGCTCTTTACAAATTTTTCTTTTTTTTTCTTCACTTCTACTTAACCTAGTCCGATCAATGAACAAACAAATATAATTCGATGTAGGTATTTTTAACAATATCTAATTATACAATAGACGAAAAAAATATTGAAAAACACATGTTTTCGATTTGTTGTTTTGACATTTTCGAGTAGTTCTTTTCATGCACAAGCAAAGAAATTGTTGTTGATCAAACGAATACAAACAAAGAAAATAGGTTTTGAAGAATTAAGGCGTTAAGTAAACTAATGTTTAATCGTACGACCAGAAGAGGATGCAGAGACACGGCTTTTTGTAGGAGAAAATTTGCTCGATTTTTCTTTTCTATGTTTTTTTCGACTGAAATATTTCCGGAAGAACGATTAGAAAGTATACTTGAAATGTCTTTTAGATTTTAACTTTTCAAGTATTTTAACCTTGAGTTTGACATATGTATATAGACTAATGGATTTTTTTCATGAATAGATAATTATTGCTTACCCATCTTGTGATGCTGCCGATGCACTTGTTGCTCGTTTTTTGATTTTATTCATAAGTTCATCTCGACGTTTTTTACCATCAGCGTTCGCTGCTGATAGACTCACTGAACGCAAACCAGTCCCATTGCTATTCATTATTTGTGATTGTGTCATTTTCATGATTGATGATGAAGTGAGACTTTCACTAGTCAATCCATTTATTTGTTGTTGTTGAATAGTTTCAGGTTTAAGTGTTTCTTTGACAATTGGATTTGTTGCAGAAAATGCAATGAGACTTTTTTGCGATAGAGGTAATGGTGGTTGTTGTGGTTTATGAAATGGATGAATACGATGATGAGTTGCATTGGTAGTGATCGGTTCAGTATTCTCATTGATTGTTGCAACTTGAATAATGTTATTTGCGGTAATCGAGCCTGGTTTAGCTGATTGAGGAGGAATAAATGTACGAAATGGTGGTGCAGTAGGCATTGGTGGTTTGGATTCAGCTGATTTTACGAAATCTCGACGAATCATAACCTGAATAAAAGAAAATAGCGTTGATTATAGTTTTTTTTCTTCGATTTACTCGAGTTATAATCGCTCTTTGTTGTTCCACATTAGCTACTGGCTTAGCAGTTATTAATGCGGATGGAACAGGAATAAGTACTTGTGATGTCGTTTCGGATGTTGATGCTTCAGTAACTAGTGCACTCTCTTCCGATTTATTGACTGTTGGCGTTTGAAGAGGAAGATTAGAATGCATTGTTGCTTGAATCTAATAGATAAATCTGATTTTAAAGAAAAATAAAAAGATTTAACGTACCTGCAGAGATGCAGATCGTTCGACATTGTTATTGTTATTGTTATTCTCTTGTTTGGCAATACGAAAACTTTCTGAAGTTTTTCGAATTAAAGAAGGTGTTGTTATCGTATTTTCATTAGCTTGAAATGTTCGTTCATTATTTGATCCATTGAAAAGTGTTGTTCGTTCGAGTTTTGGTATTGATTCACTGGGTACTGGTACTGTTGTTTGTGCGGGTACAGTCGTTTGTTTCGATTGAAATAATTTTGCTGTTGGATTAGCTCGAGAATTTTTTTGAAAATTAGCAACTAAAGCTTTTTTCCAACTTTGATTATTATTTGCAGCTGTTGATAGAGTACCAACAGTTAAATATGGAGGAGTAGTCGGTTGAGATCCATTTATTGTCGAAGTTTGATCGATAATTGTTGAATCATCTTTCGCCATATTATTACGAGCAAAAATACTCATTACTGATGTATTTGCTGGATTGATTGGTGCACGCTGAAAGGTCGAAATAATTTTCAAGAGAAAATTTTATTTAAAAAGAAAAAGATAATTTACCCAAGTATCCATCAGTGATATGACAATGTCAGTAGCAGATGTACCTTTTTGTTTAACACCATTTGCATTTAAAGGATTAGATATCTTTAAGAAAAAGAATTCAAAATCGATGAAAAATTGCAAAATCAATTTACATTTGTTTCAGATGACTGAAAAGCTACAGCAACAGGTCGTTCATCGCTAACAGTACGTCGTGCAATCGGTGCTGATGCAACATTATGTGCCCAACGACGGTTATCGTCTTGCGTTGAAGTTTGATTGCCTGTTGTGTCGGGTTCTTGTGTTCGACTATTTGTCGAAAGATACGGATTTTGAATTTTAATTGAAGGTGGTAGTGATGGTGGTGGCGGCGGTCGTCCTCGACTACTTGCAACAGCTGTCGACGGTGTTGATGTTACTATTTGAGCTGTGGTCGTAGTTGTTGTGATTGCCGGCGCCGAATTATTGACATTTGATGGTTGATTTGTAACGACTTTCGGACGAAAAAATGGGTTAGCATAATAAGGATTTGCAGCTTTTATCGGCGAATTCGTTTGTCTAGGCACGAGAAAGAGAATTTAACTAAACGAAATGAATATTCTTTCGTTTTTACAATTGCCCTGAGATGTTTGGTTTTGAATCGTCGTTATCTGAAGAAGGAAGAAGAAAAATAAAAAAAAAAGCAAGCAATTAGGAGTATTGTGTACTGTTTTTCTCATTTGATTTCGATGCACTATTCGGTGCACTTGTTGTTGGTAGTTGTTTTGATAGTCGAATATTTGCATTGGTTTCGTTTGAATTATTATCCGATACGCCTGCTGTTCTTGGTCGCATAGGAATTCCATTTAATTGTTGTTGATGTTGTTGATTGGATGAATCCTGAGTTGGATAAAGAATCACACGTTTTGGTGGTTCACGTGGAACGAAAACAAGGCCATTTCTTTTCATTCTCTCTCTCTCTTTCTCTTTTATATTTCAATTGAAAGTTTCACACTAATTCAAAGCACCAAACCTATCATAAGCACCATCGATCATATTTTCAATTGTCGTGTTGAACAAAAACAAAAAATTGATCTAAAAATACAAAAGAAAACTTTACCGTTTCAATGATGTCGCACATGTTAGAAGTATCATTAATATTGATGTTGTCAAGGTACCCGTGTCAGGCAAAGATCAAGAATTAATTTCATATTTAAATAGGATTATTTTACATTGATATATCTAATAGAAAAAAATATGTTGATGAAAGTGAGAATTTAATTCATGAGGTTATATTTAGAATGAAATTTGAGATGGAATTTTAAAAAAAACTAATTTGATAAGTGGCGCCATCGTCATTGTAGTTGAATTTACCTTTTCTTTTCTTCAAAAAAGTCTATTTTGTCAAGTTTTTCTTTATATATATATTGGACAATGATTTCTATCTTGATTGGGTCATAGATGTTCGAAGTATTTTTTTATAATCTGTTTAACGTACTAAACGTTCTTTTGGCAGTTGCAGCCGTAACAGAACTAGCTTAGTTTTGTTGTTCAAAAATAGAAATGAAGAGGAACGAGTGAATGCCGATGTTCGTTCTTCACATTTCAACTTTATTTCGACTCTTTCGTTTTTGTCTGTTTTTAGGAATTCTTAGGCTATAAAAATTGTACAACGACTAAACGAATGCATTGATAGGCGAAATATGTTGTCCTCGTCTAAGAATAGAGCTCATATTTATCTCTCTCGAATATGTTCACAAATGTTGAAGATCAGTCGATCGTTTGTAGATCTACCTGATGAAATGTTAATTTGTATTTTGAATAAACTTGAAAATGTTGATGTTCTCCTTTCATTTTGTGGAATCAACAACCATCGACTTAAACGTCTCATCAACGACAAGATCTTTTCCGACCGATTGACATTTCCATCGGATATCGATCGAACAAAAACAATACTTCGTCGATTTTGTGATTCAATGTGACTATCTACAAGACAATTCTGTACGTTATTTCACCGATGATTTACCATTGAGACGGATTTTCAAAGAACAAATTGTGAGATTAGAGATTGCCAATGAATATCATGGATATTCGGTTGGATCGAATATACAAATATAGTTTATGTACATTTAGCTCATTTATTCGATAAACTTGAATATTTCAATGTGATTCACGACAATCGTGAAATTCCACTGTTCACACTTGTTTTTTTGTCATCGACTTGTTTCTCATGTGCAAATCTTCGTCATTTATCTGTCAATGTTGGACGATTTGACGATATTCTTTGTTTACTTGATGGTCGTGTCAATCAACTAACGACGTTGATTGTTCAAATCGATTCAATGAATGTCGATTCAACAAGAACATTTAACAATGTACGACCATTATTTTCTCTCTTTCGATCAATTTCAAACAAAAGTTTATTTAGGAGACTTTGTAATTCGATCAACGGATGTTCAATTTACAACAATTAACTTTATATTTACAAATCTTTGATCAACGGCCATAGATCAGTCCAAATAGTCTCATCGATGAATTTTCAAGATATTCATCACAATTGAAGCTATTCAACTTTTATCTCAGTGTCACAAAACGCTCGAAACATTTGATTGATTATTTAGCAAATCATTTACCGAAACCGATTTGTCTCAATCGTGAGTACGAACAAATCTTCAATATTCCTTCGAGACATGAGAATTTCAGTACACATCATGTTTATACATTACCTTTTCAATTTGTGAAATTGTTGTCAATTGGCAATAAGTTTCCTAATACAAGATTTGATTCTGTGATTTCATTGCTGGCTTACATGTTGTTGTTGGTGTTGATTCTATTTTGAATAAAAACTCTTTCTATCTCATAGCTCCATCTGCATTTCACTTTTTTCTTTCGTTCGAATTTCATCTTGTCATATTTACTCTTGATGTTTTTAGTAGATAGATAGCATTTCTTTTTCTATTTATTTACTGTTGCTGTCTTTAATATGCCAGATCATCGTTCTTATCAAGATCCATTCTACGGATGGAATGTTCCGAAACCGATTTCATTATGTGTTCATGCACTTAAAGAATTTAATTCATTGCCATGGGAAGCAATTCAAAAATTGATTTCAAGTAGATTTACTTGAGAGTAGAAGATTTTTTCGAAAGTATTATCTTTGTATATGATTTTAGTGAGTGAAGCACATATTTTAAATGAACAAACAGCTTCACCACTTAAAATCTTGATGAAAATTTCACAAACATGCTCGATACCCATCGAAAAACTATTGATTATCTTCAATGGATTTGTTCATGTACTTCGTTTAGCTTTAAAACCGCCTGCAGCATTTCTTAAACCAGATGTAACCATATTATTCACAAAACGAAACGAGAAATCTGTTTGTTTTCTCTCTCTCTAGATTTTCAAAGATGATTTACGTGATTTGAAGTAAGTCATAAGAATATGCAAAACTAAACAAAGATCTATTCATTTAGATTCTCGGAACAAATAATCGAAGAATTTCATAATGTTCTCTTCGGTTCGAAGTATGTACACATTTTTATCTTGTTCCCTAAATGTCAATTTACTTTTCATTATTATCTTTGATCGCTAGACGTGATCAATTGTATAGTGTTATTCAAGAACGTGATCGTCCTCGTCTGCCAACGCTTCAATCATTCAATTGGAATCTTGATGTTACTCTAACAACAGCGTATGTTTTCTCTTTTTTCTTTTTATTACAAATATTTTGTAATTTCCGTTCGTTTTAGATCGTTGTCACGTTGTATTGAACCGTTACTATTCTTTCAATTTCGTACAAGTGATAATCGAAATGTTACATTCGAAGTAACAAATAATCAAAACTCATCTGTATAAAACTCTTCGTTGTGTTTAGGTTCCTGTGAAGAAATTCAATGAATTACGTTATAATACAGCTTTACTACTCAAAGAAATGGAAGAAGTCGATGGAAAACAAGCATTAAAACTTCTCGAAACATAGAGAACTCTTCAGTGCCATTCTTCTATTTATTTATCACTTGAATAATTACATGCCAATGATTTCCTTTTTTTGCTAGTTTTTTTTATTTTATTTGATTGTCTTGATTTTCTCTTCTCGTTCTTTCTCTACTTGTTCTTCTTCTTCTTTTTTTCCTTTGTATGATGAAAATAAATGAAAGATAGATGGAAATCAGTTGATCCAATCGTTGATTAAACACTACTGTGCATGCTATTCTATTCCCTCAAGTCGCAATTTTTTTGATGGCTTGAACTAATGATAAAATAAATTCTAATTTCATCGTTGAACCCGATCGATAATTGAAGAAAAATGTTGATACGATATGTCATTAGAGAATTTTGTCGTCAGAGATGTAATGTATGCATTAACAGAATGATGAGAAAATGAGAGAGAGAGAGAGGGAGAGAAAATGGTTATTTAACACAATCTTGTTCAAGCCGTTGGCATTGTTGTTGTAACTTGATCAACGGATGAAGAAAGGAGAACATGCACGAAACACATTAGTAATCAATTTTCGAAGACGAGATGTTTCTTCTGTTGTGATTCACTCAGCAGGCGATGTCGTCGTCGTCGTTGAATGACTGAATACATGTGTCTGTCACCTGAGAAAATTACATTTTCCTTTCTTATTATGACGAATAAATTCAAAAAAGAAGAAAGTCTTCAATAAAACGATGGCACATGCCCGGATTTTTCCTTTTTTTGTTCTATTCACAGAAAAAAAATCTAATGTCAACAACATGCTCTTATCTTAATGATAAATGAGATAAATAAGGAAAAAAGTATGAATATCGAGCGTTTGAAAATAGTTCTTGATGGTGCAATCGAACGCAGATGTTTAGCATAGAAAGTTTTATATACAGATGACGTAAAACAATCTTCGGGTATTTGCTTATCCAGAGATAATCTTGTTTGTTTCAATACTTTTTGATCACAAATACGTTTCGTATCGAAATCATGATAAAGACACGAATGTAAAATTAACAGTGATTTACATTTGTCGATTTGTGCTTGATTTGAAGGCGATGGATGGTATCGTTCACGAAAGAAACATGTTTGAATATAAGTTTGACAGAGATAATTCTCGATTGATTCAGTTAAATTACGAACTAGATTATAAGAACTGGACGATGCTAATGGGATTAATTGACAAGAAAATATCAGATAAATTGAGTAAAATATAGTCATCGAATTTGATGATGATGGTAATAAAACAGGCAGATGAAAACGAAGATTATTAAACAACATCTTCCTAAAGATATAAGAAAAAAAAGTCATTCGTTTTTCTTCTTTTTTGATTAATTTTCTCATGTATCTATAGGTATTCGCTAATGAAATGTCTTTCTCTGATTATGACATGCACAGACGCACGTACACATGGGAGGCGGTGCAAGTGTGAAGTTTCACTTTTTTACTACTATTACTACTACTTACAATTCTTTCTTTTTTGCCTTCTATTTAATTTGACAGGTAATGTAAGCATATGTGAACCGGCCAGCATAGTCTTCCATTCATTCGTACACACATGCATACGCTATCATCAATTGGTGATTGTTCTCTTATCTCCTAGACATTCAAATTTTGATCAGTAGGCGTCAAAATTTCGTGTAATGATAGATGGTTTACATATACGTATGTATCTATACAGCTAGACGGAGCGGTACGTTTTATTGGACTAACACAATGAGAGATAAAGTAATGAGAGAAAGAGCGAGCGAGCGAGCGAAAGAGAAGAAAAAAACTCCGAAGTTCGTTGTCTTTAACACGTTGATGTGCTAGTAGAAGTAAAGAGAAAGAGGAGGAGAAAAAAAAGTATTGAACATGAACGAAGACCGGAAGACATTCACGCATAGAATGCAAAAAAAATGAGAGAGAGAAAAAAAAGAATCGAAGAGAACATACAAAAACTATGAGCGAGGCAAAAAAAAAGAATGTCGCTTATGCTATCGCATTCTCCTCGTCATACAGTCGGAATGGACAAGAGTCGAGTTGATGAATGAATTAACGCGTTTTCTTTACAGGCGTAAGAGCCCAGTCGTCGTTTCTAATTTCCTGTTTCCGCTTAGGCAAACGCGTCTTCTTCTTCATCTCACTTAAAATTGTATGTATATATATTACAAAAGAAGAAATGGAACGAATGCATCATCTTTAATAATGTCACAAAGAAAAAAAAACTGTTTTCTGTATTAATTAAGTCGTAGTCAATATGATGACAAGTTTTTTTTTCTAACATTGCTAATCGGATTGAGTAAATACTTTATGTCGTAAGATTTATTGCTGTCAAAAAGAATTTGAAATGTTTATGAGTATTGATTTTGATTAATTAATTTGTATCATTTTATTAATATAAAATACAATGAACATCATTTTTATTCTTCCATTTTGAGAAAAACTTTCGGTTTCGAAAAAATTTTAATGGCTTCATCTAGTTCAATGATTTTCTTTTCGAGTTCTTCTTTCGTTCGTCGTAATGTCAAAGAATCATTTCGAATCGGTAAATGACTCATTTTTTTCTCCAAATCGGCTCGATCTAAAATGAATTTCCGATGAATCAAAGAAAAGAAATTTCAATTAATTCTCACTTAATTCAAGCTGTCGTAATGTTGACAGACGTTTATCATTATCGATTTTAACATGTCCATAAGGACAATCAGGATCAGGCGTATTCATTCGTTCGTCATATAATTCTTGAGCTCGTTTTTCTTTTATTTTTTCGATACTAATATAAAGATCAAACGAGGATTAATTCGTTGTAAAAAAAAATAACACGTACTAATTAGGTACACGACCTTTCTGCTTTTCATTATAATCTTGAAGTTCTTTGTGTTTTTTTTCTCGAATATGTTCAACGATTTCAGTCGTGGCTGATCTACGAACTTTGGGCACTTCTCTTGCCCATTGAGAATTGAGTTTAACATAATCGATTCTGCTCTTATCATCGAATTCGGCTGATTTCTAGAAAACAAAATAAGATTTTACGAAATTTCATCGGTTTTTGTTTCTTAGGAAATTATTATTACTAAATCAATTGATGAAGAAATCGAAGCTCGACGTGAGCCTGCAGCAGATGAACACCGAAGACTTCTTGGTCCTGTATTCTCATGAGCATGAAGGAAATTGCCGCGAGCTGATTGTGCTCGAGACAATGAACGATTTGTTTCCTTGAATAGAATACAAATGAGAATGTTTTTCTTTTTTCTTCTCGGCAGCTACTTCATCTAGTCGTTGTTTAACTTTCGATTGCACATGATCGTACTGTTTCGAACGCCAAAGTTCTCTGGCAGGAGTTGGTTGATTGACATTTTTCGTTGTTTGTCTGTAACGAATACGTTTGACGTTTTCGTGTAAATGATTTTTCGGTGGTTCTTTAGATACAAATTGAATAAAAAAAAAGTGTCGTGATTTTTAATACAAAATTCATACTCGCTGCTGATCCATGAGTCGATGAAAGACCCATGCCTTGAACTTCGAACAAAAACGGAACGCCAGTTCCATTCATCGCACGTCTGTGAATTGCTTTTGCATCTGAACCATGTACACGTGCGAATGCCTGAGAACTTGTAGGCGCACTGCTCGGCCGATCTCCGTATTCATAGCCAGGTGTTGGTGGTATTGGACCAGTTAGAAGAGATCGACCTAAATTCAAGGTTAAATTTGCTGAGTCTTTTACTTAAACTCTACCTTCAGGATTTTTTGTGCCTGAATCAAATCTTTGTTGTCGTTCATATCGACTAGGAATCGGTGGTTTCGATTGACTTGTCCATTCTTGAATCATATTCACAAGCAAACAGAATAAAGATTTCAATTCTATTCAATAGATTTTTTAAAACTCTACGACAGCCATTGACGATACTCTTACTATGGGTTTAAGTCTCTAATCCTTGATTAAATGTTACGATTAAATTCATAGAGAAACAATCGTGATATTTTGTTTAATTTAGATTATATATATATTGTTAATAAGTTGTTAATATCAATGATAATATATAAACATAGATGTCAGTACATATAATTTGTTTTCCAACTGCTCAAATATCGATCAATAAAAACCCAGCGAACGCTAGACTTTTTTCTCTGCATCTCTAACTAACTATATTACAAAAAGATCTTTTTGATCGTTTGTACGAAACGAAGAACACAAAAAAAGTTCTGCGTCATAGAGTCTCAATCATCAATATTTTATTTTTTTTATTAATAAATCAAATATCAACATCTATTAATTGATTTATTATCTATATGTACACATCATCTATATTCGTACAAGATAAGTCAACATGTAAGTTGATCGACAATTGTATTCAATTTGATTTAGCATTGAAATAAAACAAAAGCACGTGGTAATCTATCAAACGTTTGACATTATCTCCGACTGAGCTAGTTGAAGATTACACAAATAAATCAAATGTTTGTTCTTTATTTTCCAATAGAACTCCTCGAATGTTATCGAGCAGTTAAAGCGTTTCCTGTTCATTGAAATTTGTTTTTTTTTCTTGAATAGAGAAAAAAAAGTCAAAAAGCAAGAAAATAGACTTTTTGTATTAATTTCCCACGATTGATCAGATCAATAAAAAGTATGTTTTTTTTTTCTTTGGTTCATCATTCTTCATTAAACAAAGGAAGAAAAAGAAAAAATTACATTTATATATAAACAATATGGAAAAAAAAGAGCGACGAGGAAAAAACTTCGTCGAAGAAAATAATCCAAAACAAAACAATTTCTTCTTTTCCTTTTCTTTCATCTTAATTCTCAGTCTTTTGACGCCCGCTCCATAGGAGGAATATCCATACATTCTTTTTTTATTTCTCGAGCAATCTCATCTGATAAAATATGCACATATTTCAATTGTTTTATTTCAAGAATCTTCTGTTTGATAGCGAGAGACAATCAAAAAAGAAAATATTTTCGTTATTTCTTTTTCTCTTATCTAGAGTCATTCGTTTTCATTTTACTTTTCTTTCGTCGTTTTTCCTTCTTGTCATGATATTTATCATCATTTTCTCCATTAAACGTAATTTATACACCTCATGTTTTTCTCTTCCCTCTATTTCGTTTTTACGTTAAAACGAACATAACAACATGTTTTTATGTATTAGTCAAACATGTACTAATATGTTCTACGAAATACTCGACAGATACTATTGATGATGATAATCAAGCAAAGAAAAACATACTAGTTTTATCGGTTTGACGTACTGATAGTACAACAACAACAATAACAACAATAGATTGTTTCCTATAAATATCTTGAATTCTCTTTGTTTTAGATTTCTATATGCTGTAGAACTAAATATGAATGAAAATGAACATAATAATCGGCAAAATTCCACGCCGAATCATTCGACAAATCAAACAAGGTAATAGAAAAAGCTCGTTGTTAGATAAGATAAACAAGAAAAAACAGCATGTTATTCATTTAACCCTGAGAACGACACTCGAAATAAATAGGTTTCTTGATAAGACGATGTGAGAACCCAAAAAAGAAAAGAATACATGTTTAAGGTCTTGACTTTCCTCAGAAATTCTGATACAATATGCAGAATTCTCGAGACAAAAAAAGGTCACTGATCTTTTCTGCTAGTAAACAAAACTCGGTTTTATTTTGCTTATTTCGTCAATCGTTTTTAAACGTACGCACTTACATCGTCATTAACGACAATTCTAATCATTTTCGACCTTTACTTTTAAAATCTACTCATTTCTCTTCTTCTTCTTCTTTCATTCGTTGTCGAGGTTTTGTCTTTACCTTGTTAATTTGTATATTTCTCTCGTTTTTTTTTCTCTTCCTCTTCTCAATAGAAGTGCACAGAAAGACATTTACTTGATCAGAAGAAAGAGAGAAAGAAAAAAAGAGAAAAAAGAAAGAAACCTTTTCCGATTGAAATTTAATCACAAACGCAATAAAAACTTTCATTATGGTATATTAAACGTTCAATACAAATGTTTAACCGACGGTTTTCAACAGGAACAATTGCATTCAGGTAGATAGACAAAACAAACGAAAACAATTTTCATTGTTCGCTCGTTACACATTAATTATCATTAATATGAATAATCGACGGTTTTTTTCCCTCGAAGATATGCGTACGGAGATAGTGTACAATAATCACTAAGGTATTTTCGATAGACGCGCCTTATTTTTGCTGAGAAACAATGAACTGGCTTTTATGTTTATCGAAATATCAGTAGAGAAATATTTGATTGGATGTTCAATTTTGTTTTTGTTGATTTAGGAGAGCGCAAAGACAGAAAACAAGTCCAAGTCCCGAAGCACGATTGAATTCCAACGGTGGAAATCAATTAGCATCTCTTGATCTTCATCAACCATATTCAGCAAATAATTCGTCGACAACAGCTAAACCGGGAGCAGGAAATTCGAATTCTCTGCCCGGCCATCAATCAGCTCGATCGAATACATCCAATCTTCGTCTAGTCGATCAACAAGCTTTGAACGTATCTGATAGTGTAAGAAAATCATTTTCATGATGAAACACATCGAATAATTGTGTTTTTTTTTGTTCGGTTATTAGTTGGCCACGTCCGGTGCTGGCATTGATCACGATCATCTTCATGCATCTTCCACGAATTATTCATTTAAAAAGAATTTTTCAACATCTGATCTCGATCCATTCGAACGTCGAAAACAAGCAGCTCTAGCTAAAGTCGAAGCTAAACTCGAAAAAGCTCAACGTTTACATCAAAAAGCTCATCAAAGTGTCGAACAGGAAATTTCCGATTTTCTTCGTGTAACAACCATACCAAATACAAATAATGAAACGAATTCATCTCGAATAACCAATGCTTCCTATGAAAAACGTATTAAAACATTGCAAGATACGAAAAAAGAATTGGAGAAAAAAATTGCCAATTATCAATCGGATATTTCACGAATACAAGCTGGAGACATTCCGCATAATTATGCATCGTCAAAAGATATTTTAACTAATATTAAAACTACGGCTGCTAAAGTTGCAAGCGGAAGTTTAAAACATCGATCATCGAATGAGAAAGAACAGCCAGTGAATTCCACACAGAAAAGTTCAAATGAACAGATATCTTCCAATGAAAATGATAATCAACAACATTTGAATTTAAATATCATGAATATGAATACTGAAGGTAATCAATCGTCGCTATCAAGTTCAGCTTCGAACGAAGTTGGCAATTCACAATTCTACATTGATTCAAATCGTATGAATTTCATTCTCTTTTGTCTCATTTGAAAACAAAATCATTTTCTAGATGAACATGTCTATGAAAGTGATACTAAATCCAACCGAAAACACGAGCAAAACTCTCATTCAAGTACGTATTTCTTCTTTTTCTTCTTTTTTGCCTAAATACAAACGAGAAAAGAATCTATCGAGACTAATCTAACGAGTACCCTAGGCTGGCACAGACCTTCAATTCGTTTTCTTACAGGTATTATATCTAAGTATAATCAACCGACGATAAGACAAGATTTTTTATGCTTTTCTATTGACATAACATGTTTTTTTTTCCACTCTAGCTGATGGTTCAATCAATCACGAACATGATAAATCACCATCAGCAACTCGGTATCAAACGTATGATGATTCGAATCTCGAATTAATCGATCGAATATCTGATCATTCCGTTGATGATCGACAAACCAAACGAAATCTTCCCGTAAATTGATAGTTTTTCTTTTAAAATTTATTGTTGAATTATTATTTTCTATTTTTGTTAGTTAACGGGTACTGAATATCAACAAGTAACAACAAGAATCGAGTTAATGCAAAAATTAATCGATCGTTACGAGACAAAAATGAATGAAATGCAAAAACAACTTGATCTGCTTTCGGTTATCAACGAAAATCAACGTGAACAAAATGAACGTTTCAATACTGAACTAACTGATCTCATTGATCTTCATCAAATTGAAATGTCGTCGATGAAAACTGATATAAAAAATCTCGAAGAACGTTTAGTTTATAAATTCAATGATTATTGGAATGAAGTCTTGGAACGATTGGACAAACTCGATACAAGAGTACGTATCTGTTGACTCGATTATCGCTTCTACATATGTCATTCTATTTATTTATTTTACTAAGAATAGATTGACATTTGATAGGAAAGAGACCATTTATTTCACCCTAGGAATTGACGTCTTTATATATAATTTTTTTTTCTTTTATCATTTAGACAGCTAAAGTCGAACAAACTCAAACGCATTCGCTCGAAACCGAAGAAAATACCCATCGAATTATTAGTAAATTAGTCAATATTTTGCTTACTGTCTTTGCAATTATCCTTCTACTTTTGTCAACCATTAAAAATCTTGTACAATCACGGTAGATAAACAATTATTTATGTTTTTTTTTTCAATCGAACATTATTGTTGATATTTGTTTAGTGTTCATGCTCTGACCATATTGATACTTGTGCTTGCATGGATAACATTTCATTATCTTCCGCCGAATTATTTCCAAACATCGGTGTTTAAAAGTACAAATGCAGATTTCCAACTCGATAGTTCTTATTAATCTGATTTAGATTTGCCTAATATATTCAAACGAACAACAAAAAATAATACTTTGCAATCCTAATCAAACAACAAAAGTTTTCCTATTGCAAAATCTTAGATTTTAGATTTTTTTCTTTCGTTCTTGTCAATTCATGTAATCTATTATCAGCATAAGATTTCTTCTGCATCTAATTTCGTAATTGTATATTATCATTAAGGATCTAGTCGTTTCATTCTCTCGTTTCGTGTTGCACATTTGACAAAAATGTATAATGTGCTCCATATACTTGCATAAGCATATCTGTGTGATTATATATAAACATAATATTCAAAAAAAATTATTTGTGTTGCCTTTCTTTTTGTTGGTTGTTTTTTTTTCGAATGGTATTAAAAACTAGAACGGTAAAAAGATATTGCCTTTATTTATTTTTTTTCTCTCTCTCTCTCTCGTGTTTTTCGCAAATAATTCAGCCTAATGTCGCTATTAGTCGGTGTTCATGTTCTTCTTTTCTATCTATTGGCTGTTTAGACGTATTATTATTAATAATAACAACCCATCAGAAGAAAGGAAAAGAAGTAAAAAAAAGAAAAAAAAACGAATCGAAGTTGTAGACAGCTGACTGACTATCTTGTTTCTAATAAACAGAACAGAACAAAAAAAACGCAATTTATTTGATTTTAATGAAACATATTGATTAAATCTGTTTGAGTTGAGGGTGACAATTAAGATACCATCATTGTGCATGTCTGTATATTACTTCACTTCGTGTGTTCTGTTCTATTAGCATGTGAACAAGTCTGATGATACTGTCGTTCTATTTCTTTCTTTCTTTCGTTTTTTGCTTTTTTTATACTATACATATGTATATTTTATCGGTAGAAAGGTTAGAAGTATTGTGTAATAAGATCGAACGAGTGTTGCATTTACAATAAATGAGTTTCTTTTCTTCTTCTTCGACGGCGCGATGTGTTGAATAATAAACAAATTTTTTGAGTCGATTTCTTTTCTTAGATTATTTACGACGAAATGGTTTCAAGTCTACTCGCTCGGTGTATTATGTAAATATTTAAAATAAAATCAAACCAGTTTTTTCTGTTTTTACATCTCATGTCTGTATCTGTTCTCGAATTTCAGTGTAACGATTGGCACACTTTATCCAGGATATCGTTCATACAAAGCACTGATTAATTCGGATTTACGAGAAGCGGTATGTGAATAAATCAAATAGCGTTTTTTTCCCTATTCAAATATTGTTTTTATGTATAGGTCAATTGCCTTCGTTATTGGATCGTATTTTCGATATTTATCGCGTGTGAAACAGTGACTGATGTTTTATTAGCATGGTAGATTTCAATATAAACAAAAGTCAAAAGATCATTCTCGAAATCAAATTTTATTTTACTAGGTTTCCTTTTTATTATTGGATTAAAATTGCGATTGTTCTCTGGATGAATTCACCAGTTGGCTCGACACTTTTATACAAACGTTTTATACATCCAGTTCTCAAAGAACGAGAACAGGTTAGAGAGAGAAAAAAATACGAATTTTAAACAATATATTTTAATATTCAAGGATATTGATCAATTACTTGAACAGACCAAACAAAAAGGCTATTCGACATTACTCGATCTAACGAATAAAGGCATTCGTTATGCGTCAAATGTTTTTTTAAATACTGCTGTTCTAGTATGAACGAGCAATTCTTTGTTTGGGGGGAAATTTATATTTTGTATTTTTCGTTTTAGGGACAAGCTTATCTTGGCGAACATTTGAAACGATCGTTGAGTACAAGTGATATAGGTGTCAATCCAACGAAACCATTTTTAAATCCACAAGCTACTTTACATGAAGAAGAGGAAGAAGAGGAAGAAACAGATCAAGAATTTTTTAGTAAACGTTTAAAAGAAGATCGAAAATATCTATCAAATGGAACAACTCGCCGAGCAACTGCACGTAAGTTTTATTTGTTGACAAGAAGAAAAACAAGCTTTTTGTGTTGACAGATAAATATCAATTAAGATTTGTTCTTTTATTGTAGAAACTCGAAAGAAACCACAAGAGAAACGTGATGAATCATTAACTGATATGGAAATGTCGAATGTGATCGCACGAAAACAACAAAAGACAATATCGACAAATCCTGAAGTAAATTTTCGCTATTAATTTTATTTTTATTTTCGAATTTTTTTCCTTTGATTAAGCATAAAGTCAGGTAAACAGTTTGCTGATTTAGTTTTCTTCTTCTTCTTCCTCCTCATTTCCTTAGCATGAAAACTTCATTCATTCATTCATTTTCTCTATTAATTATTCTTATTATTTAGAATAACAATCACGGAACGAATACGAAACGACAGATGTTAACAAATAAATCAGCAGTGAAAGTAATCGCATCAGTAGACAATTCGACGAATAGTTTAAATGAACAAGAAAAACCAATCGAAAACTGATCTTGCATTCATATTTCTTTTTAATTATTTATTTGCTCTCAAATGGATATACTTCTCATTTTTTTTCTCTCAACATAATATTTGTACATTATTTTTCCTTGAGAATAAAACTCCACTCTTTCTTTTCATTAAATAAACAATAGACACAGTGGTGCTGGTTTTTTAAACGTATTTTTTTCTGTACAAAATAAAAACTATGTCTTGTGTGTGTGTGTCACTTTTATGGTGATGATTTCCTTTTTTTTTGTTTTTTTTAAATATATAATCATCATTATTGCAGATATTGCCTAATGCAAACAGAAAATAAGAAAAATAATCACGTCGATTCTGATCGTGGTGAAGGTACGACAAATAATCGTCGTTCGAATATCGAATTAATCAATCAAACAACAAATAATCAAGTTCTCGATCAATTCCTTTGCGGAACACGAGTTGTACGTGGACCTGATTGGAAATATGGTAAACAGGATGGTGGCGAAGGACATGTTGGAACTGTGAAAACTATCGAAGAGAGTCAAAATAACCAACAAGAAGTCACTGTCATTTGGGATAATGGAGATATCCGAAAATATCCTCGAATTCACAAATATTTCGATTTGAGAGTATTGGATAATAGTGCAACTGGTAAAATTCTTGTTGATTTAAATTCAATGACTCGTTTTTTGTTTGACAGGCATTTGCCATGATAATTCCGTTTGTTCCGGCTGTGGCCAAACTCCGATTTATGGTAAATGAACGGTTTTTTTTTTGCAATTCGTTTGAATTTTTTCTTGATTAGGTATTCGATGGCATTGCGGCGATTGTCCAAATGTTGATCTCTGTTCCGTATGTTATCACGACGATCGTCATAATATTCGTCATCGTTTCTGTCGAACCGTAACACCTAATGGTGAAAAGTAAGTCCTCATTTTGTCTTTATTCATATGCTTTCATATAAATCAGCTTTATTTCTCTTGGTCTATGATAAAGATCGATATGGGTAAGTTATCTAATGCTAAGGCTATGCTCTTGTTTAACAATCAATAACTAATTACAATTATATTCAACGAGATTCGTTCAATTGAATTCGATTCTTTTGTGTTTACTTTGTAGGATTTTAATTGATCCAAGAAAGAAAGCGAAGAAACTAACCGTTCGAGGTTTATATCCAGGTGCAAAAGTTGCTCGTGGTTTCGATTGGAACTACGGTGAACAAGATGCCGGCGAAAAGAAAACAGGAAAAATCATCGAACTTCGAGATTGGTCAAAAACAAATCCACGAAGTGCAGCTTATGTTGTTTGGGATAACAATCGAGAAAATCTCTATCGACTTGGTTACGATGGAATGGTAATCATTTTATTTCAATCAACACGAAAAAAAAACAAATATTATTTATTCTCATTGTAGGTCGATCTACGTGCTGTAACACCGGGAAAAGGTGGCAGCTATTATCCTGAACATGCTCCTCTATTAGGCGAATCTTATTATTCTCGAGACAATCCATCGTTTGGTTTAACTCAAGAAATGAGTCAACAATTTCAAGTTGGCGATTATGTTAACATCGATTTAGAACTCGAAATCGTTCAATCATTTCATCAAGGTCACGGCGGTTGGACAGACAATATGTTCGAATGTTTAGGTACGACGGGTGTTGTTCAAAGTCTCGATGAAGATCACGATATTGTCGTTATTTATCCAAGTGGCAATCGTTGGACATTAAATCCAGCTCTCTTAACTAAAGTTGACTTAACACCTGAACAACAATTAATCATGCAACGACAACAAACAGCAACAAATATGGCACGAACAACGGCAACGCCAAATGAAAACCTCAAAGTCAATGATATGGTTCAAATATGCAGTGATTTAGAACGAATGAAAATCTTTCAACGAGGACATGGCGAATGGGCGGAAGCAATGATGCCGGCATTGGGCAAAGTCGGACGAGTTGCTCATTTGTATGCTGATGGTGATGTTAAAGTGCAAGTTGCTGCTTGTAAAGGTGTATGACCAGCAAAAATACCGTTGACATCAACATTCGATCGTTTTAAAAGTTCTTCGACTCTTCTCGTATCGCCGTTGGCCGATGCTTTAACAAGTTCTTCATGAACATCGCCTGTTATTTGTGCATCGAACAGTTTCTTCAACATCGTACTCAATCGTTCTT
>ERZ778029.1508-NODE-1508-length-19272-cov-3.912057_pt1 | contig 19272 bp, 20 predicted proteins | sample MGYA00375759_ERZ778029 | MGnify/ENA primary metagenome ERZ778029 (study PRJEB29350, sample SAMN05389819) | bioreactor metagenome | isolation source: Ammonium sulfate bioreactor | place: South Africa: University of Cape Town | collected 2014-04-04 ...
TGTATACAGAAAAGATTTTGTTTTCGACGATTTCGGCACATAACCGAAACGAACATGACGTATACGATACAATGGTTTAGGAGGCGTTGCGGATTTATTCATGCCGAATTGTTGAATATTAAGTTCGCCATGTTTATCAAATGGCGATGAACATTGTCGTATTTGAACGTGAAGATCACGTGATACAGTTATTAACCAATTACCAAATAGATCGACAGCTATATCATCGATTTCTTTCGAATGAGTTGAAAACGAAGTTAGAAGATTTAATTGAATTAAACGATCGGACGATGATGATATTGCTGGCCAGATAATTTCGTAGATTTGCAATGAACCATCACTAGCACCTTGAAGAAAACGAGAAATAAAAAAAATTGAAAAATCGAGAAGACAATAACAAACCAACGAAAAGTTTTGATTGCGTTGCTGGACAAATAGCAATTGCATTCACATATTCCTGTTCAGGAATTGGAACTGTATAGATATTACTGTCCAGTATCGCTGTGGATGATGAATTCATTGGAAAGACAAATGACGTTGAACATGTTGTTGGTGTAATACTCGATGGAATGATTGCGATAGATGTTTCGTTTCCTATAGCTTCGACAGTTGCATGTGCACGTCGTAGAACTAAACTTGATGAACGACTTCGTGTTGCGCCTTTATCTGATGCTGTCGAACTCAGTCGTCGACGTCTTGTCTTTGACACAGGTAACAAATCCGTATGATTCAATGGCATTTCTGAATCTTTCTTCGATGGTTTCAATAGAATCACTTTCAAATGACGATTCAATGCTAAAATTAAATATTCATCTCGTTTATGTAACGATACCATGCGCATCACACTATCGTGTTGCTTAAAACTATTGACATTCTGTATTGAACATTTGCTATTTTCGGGATCCGCTGATTGATTTAAATAAATCCATTTGAGATCGACTGCATTCGAAACGCCAGTTTTCGCTGTACCGCCACCACCGCCAACGGCTATCATACCCCAAGATTTCAACGGTTGAATACAATAAGGTGGATAGGTCATTTCTTGTAGGAAATGAGATGATGAATTACCTATTGTCATAATTTTCTTTCTTTATCTAAAAATATATTATTAAAAGTGTTATTTTCATGGATAATTTTAAAAAAATAAATCATAATTTATCGAAGAAAAAAACAAATAAATAAATAAAATGAAATTACAAAGAAAAGAAATCACGAAATATTTATGATCCCCAACCAAACCACGAACGTATTAAACCTGTACCATTTGCTGCGGGACCCGTCGAATTACTCATATCAGACGTTTGTGATGGATCGGAATTTGTCGTTGTCAAATTAGTTTTACCTAAAACGAGAGAAATAATTCATATTTATTCCGCTTTCAAGAATATTCATCAGCTCTTACTATTAGAATCTGATTGCATATAATCAGTGCCATTGGTATTTTCTTCTTCAGCTACGATATGATCAAACCAATATTTAGTATTTAATGCATCATCAACGTCTGTGACTACAGTTTCCAGATAAGACAAAAATGTCGGTGAGAATATGTCTATATCAGATCTTAAAATAAAAATAAACATCGTTTTATTATAAAAGACATGTTCGAATGAACTCACTGAGCGGAAGGATGCGAGGATAGTTCTAGGATCTTATGTAGATTTTCCAATGTACAGCGTTCTTTACCATCAACCAAAATATTTTGACTTCGACAAATACGTACTATATTTGCATTCAATTTTGCTATATTAACACGTAAGCTCTCGAAAGTTAATCGACTCTTGTGAAATTCTCTATGAAATACAGAAAAAGAAAACAATAATCTTTTGAAGAAAACATTCGTTATTTTTTTTTGTTATACATTTGATGCATATAAAATGGAAGTGGTACGTCGAGTATTTGTGCAATAGCATTCGTTAATAGACATGCATATGATAGAGCTGAAAGTGTTTCTAATGATTCTGCCGAAGGTAATAGTCTTGGTGAATCAACGTCTCCTATAAGAACAATCGAACCAAATGAGACATCATCCGGGTCATCTACATCTTCAGCACTATTGTAAATTGTAACGACTAAAATAAAAAATAAGTTAATAAATTTCTTTTGGCCAAAGATTTCTTTTCATTACGATTATTAATCGCATCGTCATCCTTAATCGATAAAAATGAATCTCCAATCCGATACTTTTTATTTTTTAATTCGACTGATGCAACATTATTTTTCAATTGAATTTCATTACTATCACCATCATCATCATCATCATCGTCATCGTCATCATTCCATATATCCCTTAAACCTATTATTCGTTTTGCAAGATCTCTACAAGACGCATATCAGAGAATATATTTGACAAATAAAATAGTTCCTACCCATGAAGAGTTGATACTAATTCAATTGGACATACATACTTCTGTAATTGGTGAAGATATTCTCGACGAAGACGTCGTACTTTATCCTGTTCATCATGAAGATCTTTTAACATTTTCGAGTTCTCTCCGGATGCTTTCCCATTGATATCTTTAATTGATACAAGTTTTTGTTTTATATCACGATTTCTTGAACGAATTGCTTTTATGTGATTAGAAATTGATAAATTGAGCTGTTTTTCTGCGAAAAAAAATACATTGACGTATGCATAAACATTTTTTAAAAGTACTTTTTTTAATTTGTTCACGTAAATTTGATGCTTGCTGTCTTGCTTGACTAATTCTTTTTTGCTGCATAATATATTTCTCAATCTAAATAAGCACTATTAAATGAGATCAATTGTCTGCACTGATTTTACCATTAGATTCATTTGAAAGAAAGCCTTCCATTTTAACTGAAATCTATTTTTAAAAAAGATTGTAAGTTTGATTTCAATAGAAAATATGTCCTACTGATTTTGTAGAGATTCTTTTTCTAAGCGATATTTTTTCAAAACAAACATTGCATAGAAACATCTGAAATTAAGAATTTTATCCTTAAGTTATTTGAATAGACGTGATTACGGAATTTCTGTTTGATGAGCATCGTTTCCTTCGATATATTCTTTGGAGTCGTTTTTATTTAACGAACTAATCAATTGTTCATACCGTCTACTTGTGCATAGTTCATGTTTCGATAAAGAAAATCTTCCGGTATTGACACATGTCGAACAAATAAAACGAGAGTGTTCATGGGTTTTATTACATAATAAACATAGACAATGATCCATGTTTTTTGTTTCGGCTATATTTCTAAAGAAAAACTATCGAAATGTGTTGATATAGAAAAATCATTTGATGTAGAAGATGATGGTGATTCATCATTATCATCGTCCATAAATATTTATCTGGAAATTTCAGAAATAAATAAAAGAATTAATTACGCATTTCTTTATCTCTCCCACTCTCGTTAGATTTTATGTTCTTGTTTTTCTTTTCTTTGTAAGGTAAAGCTGTTATCACAAAAAACAACAACAAACAAAAGAAAAGAGAGAGAGAGAGAGTGTGTCTTAGTTGCTTTTATTTTTAGCAGTTGAAATAGGAAAATAACTTAAAAGTTTACTAATAGTCGAATTTCTTCTTCTCATCGTAGGATTTATATCGTTGAGTAAAGATTCTTTTTGTTGTTGTTCATTTGTTCGTTGACCAATACGTTCGCCCATTCGAACGAGTGTTTCCATTGCATTATTCGAATTATGCAATAGATCATCATCCCATTGAACCAAACCGGCTTTAAATATTACAACTACCGTACTACCACCATAAGCAAAATAACCTAAATACAACCAAATGAATGAATCAAAAAGATTTCTATTGATTAATTTCATTTTACCAAGTTCATCGCCTTTTTGTACAAATTGATTTGGTTTCACAGTGAAATTGACTGAGCCAACAAGCAAAGCGCCAATGGCTACGAATGCTATCTTTTCGAAACAATCACTTTCGATTGTAGTTATCGTTCGTTGATTTCGTGTTAGAACATCGAGATTTGCTTGAATAGCAATTGGATTGACTGTATAATAAGTTCCTGTGATTTGTTTCATGATCGGTCCCATTCGGCCATGAATCGGCGAATGAAATCGATGATAATCATCGGGTGCTAAACGAAAGACTGCTATCGAACCGCCATCGAATTCTCGAGCTAATTTTTCATCTTCGAATAAAAATCGAAGAGAAAATTGACGACCTTTTATCCAAATATGTGTAGCATCGTTGATATTATTAAATAACATCAAACGACAATCAGCAGCTGAGACTATAACCGATGGGTCTTTCATATGAGCGATTGGTCGCGTATTTGGTCGTAATTTTCGATAGAAAAATTCATTGAATGTAAAATATCGATAGATATTCGGTTCGAGTAATTCACCGAGATTGATCTGATAGGTTTTAACAAATGTTGGTATGTATTTACGAGATTTCGGCTCATCGAATGCGTCACCTAAACGTAGAGTTTCTCGAGCAAAAAAGTTTATAATTGCATTCGTATGTAATAATTCACGTTGAACAGGCCCGGTGAAAATTAATTTCATTGCGTATTTATGATAAGTCGGTACTTGTTCGTAAATGAGATGATTTGTTCGACGATCGAGAACTTGAAATGTGTATTTCATATTTTCACGATCATGATAATTGAAACGATCTCGTGTGAGAAGAACTTGTTTGAGAATTTCTCGTTTGGGAATCATCGAACGAAAAATAAAACCAAACGATTCTTGAGGAATGTAAGTATGTTCGAAAATGTTTCCATTTGAAATTGGTTCGTTGGAACATGCTTTATCAATTATCTGAGAAAAAGCTGTTTGAGCTTGACGAATTTCTTCGTCTTCATCAGCAACAATTGAATCTGGTTCGACAGCATTTTCAATTGCAATTGCAGCTGAAGATTCATTGGTCATCGTTAAAAGATTTTCCTCATTAACTTTCGTTTGTACTTCATTGTCACCAGTAGCGATGGTGCCCGTCGTTGTTGTCGTTTGTTCTTGAATATTTTCTTCGTTAACAATTGTGTCATACAAGCATAAATCGTTCATAGTTCTACGATTGTTTTCCCTGTGTTCTATTTTCTGGTATTTTAATTAAATGTGAAATGTTCACTCAACGTTATTTCTTGAGAAAATGTAATTGGCTGCTGCAAACAGTCGTTGAAGTATTAGTTATGTTTATAAACCGAGAAGTGGCACCATTTTTCCGATTAAATGCTTCCTCGCTCTGCATTACAGCTGCCGTCTAATTTTAATAGAAAAAAAACTTTTACAGTTAGGTCTTGTTTCTCAGTTTCCGGTTTTCTCAGACTATTTTCATTCGCCTACGTTTCAGATAAAATAGAGAAGAAAAAAAACAGAAAAAATAAAAAGAATAAAATGAACTCAAAGATTGTTTTATTATCTCTTGAAATTTTTTTTTTCTAATATAATAAAAGAAACAACGTCTGAAGACACACACACACACGCACGCACAAACATCTGAAATAATCGAATCTTGAATAGTTAACCAATAGCTAACATATATAAATAAACATGTTTGATCATATCATTAATAATCTAAGAAATGAGTATCAAAGAAAGAGAAAGTGAAAACATGAAGACCGGATTGAACTTAAACACAGAAATCATTCAAATAAACAGAGAACTTAAAGCGATGTGTTAAAACAGACATCAGTATATCAATAACACACAGGACAATATCTTACGACTAAACACAAGAGAAAAAACAACCAACGAATTTATGCTTAACTAATTTGTCAATGAGAAACTAAAAGAAAGAAAGAAAAATATGTATATATATAAGCGAGAAACGATGTAAATAGTTGAACTTCTTCTAATGCATAACTGTTTGTTCAGGTGTAGATGAAAAATAAAATGGGTTCGATGTTGATGTTGCTGATGGTGAGGTAAATGTACCTGTTGTATTTGTTAATTCAGCACATAAGTCATGAAACAATTGATCAGATTCAGTGAATAGATTCGTTTCGGATACGTGAGACGCATCGAAATGTTTACTATCTTGAAAAGAATAATTATCTGATGATATTTTGCGTTTACGTTCGGCACCGATTGCACGTTTGAGAAGTAAATTTACATCCGATGTTTGATCGATATTTATCGTATCACATAAAACATTAGTATTTAAATCATTGGAAGTTTCAACAAGATTTCCTAGATCAGATTCAATATCCATATCTAATACAAAATCATCATCGTCATCACAGTTAGCATTAATATCAAGAAACCAAGAACTATTATTATGATTATTTTCATCGAAATCTATATCAGAACTATATTGATCGTCATCATTCGTTGTTGAGTGCAATTCATTGAGGGCATTCATTGCTGGATAAGGCTCATTTTCGATTTTTTTCAAAAAACGCCAAACTAACAAACGATTACGTAACGACGCTTCCGTCGGTCGATGACGTTGACTTATTGGTGCACGTTGTAACTGAAAGAAGAATTCATATTTTCAATAAACTCCCAAGTTGGAATTTACCAAACCTTTTCATAAGATAATAAAACATAGAGTTGTACTGCGTCGGTTGGATTCGTCATTGATACTTTTAGATGAAATGAGACTAGTAAAAATGAAAGACGAATCTAGAAATATCGATGGGTTTTATACAAACGCAGATAAGGTTGCATAAGCGAAAGGAAAAAAAACATATTACGAAATTATCACATGAGTAAACGCGAAATATGTAGACACCGAGGAAGAAGGATTTTTCTTTTTAATAACATGAGTCATTCAATGATTTTATCAAGGAAAGGAAAATGAAGGACCTTTGAGTATGAATAATTTTTTTTTGTTTTGTTTATATGGATGAAACATTCGATTGAATTCGATTCGAAAATGAAATGAATAAGATTAACCCAAACAAACGAATGGACAATAGAGACATATGTACTAATGCATTTATGCATTTTCTTTTCTGCGCTATTGTCATAACGACCACATGTAAAAAACTATACAAATGACAAAAGGAGAAAAAAGCAAATCGGTGGGGATAAGACGACAAGAAAGGTACAAGCATGACGACCATCACATATCCTGATATAACACATAAAAAACCCGTTCCTGAAAAGTTCAAGTAGAAAATCTCGCATTTACTTTTCTTTTTCTAATAAAAAACCAAATTCAATTTAGTCCCAACAGCTATCGAATTCTTTCCGAAGAAATTCCTGAACATCAAAATGTACCGTTTTGGTATGCACATTCTCGTCCACCACCGTACTATACCGAGCCCAGTGCGGATCAGCTACCAGCGCAAGCAAGTGAACCACGAAACAATCCTCATGCCGCACGAAAAGTCGATATGGTCTATGCAAATGCAGCTACTTTTAACGAACCATTAGGCATGGTCAAAACCGATAATGTTAAACGAGAAGAATCACGCTGGTGGGATTGGTCACAGCCCAAAGGTGAATCGTATGGGCCAGCAACATATACATTAGATGACTGGTCAAAAATCAAACAAAGTTCCTATCGAACTGCATATGCAATGGCAGGAGAAACAGGACCTTATGCAAAGAAAAATACACGTTATTCAGCTGCACCACATCATGTACGAACAATGGGAATAGGTAAATAGAAGAGCTATTTTGCGTTCTACTGTATAATTAGCAATTTATCAATTCTAGTTCCTATAACTGACTTAAAACCCGATGATCTTGAAACAATCAGTCAAAATCTCGTTGAGAAAGTGTCATTTGAACAACAATATAATAGTCGAAATGAAACGAATTATCCTCTTCGTGGAAAAGTAAATTGAATACAATAAAAAAAAAAGATGTTTTCACTTCTATTTTGTTCTTGCTAGCGACATGGAGCTTTCGTTATTGAAGAAAACAAACCTGTCTTTTCTGAACAAAGACAACGAACAAATATGTCCAGCTCAGCTAAAATCGAACGAACAGCCAGTGTTTGGGATTTATTTCATCCAAGCGAAGGTCTTCGTGGTCAAAAACCGAATAATCCCTATAAATTTCGTCGTCCATTGCCTTCAATTCAACGAACGTCTGACTACGGTCAAGTTTGGCAAACAGCTCCATATGCAAACGATTTTCAATCAGAGTACGCTTCTCAATCATCCACTAATCCGAAACAAACTGTTTTTGATTAGAAAACAATCATAAATAAATAAATAAATAAATATTCTGATTAGTCAGATTATTGAATCGTTTTCTTTTCTTTTTCTGTCACTGTGTGAGATTGATGTTGCACATGGGTATGTTCATATCCACAAATAAATTAATTTAATCATTTCCAGATTATTCGACGAGTTGTTTTTCTTTTCTTATGGAACTTTTTCAATCATCAACATTAAAAACTCTATTCGATCCACCATCGGGAGATTTAGTATCCGGACTCGAAAGTGTTCAATTCGATGAACTTTGTCCCGGAAATTTCAATGATCTATTCACTCGATTACGTCGTCGATCAAATCTTTTGACAGCAACACATATAGCACATGCATGTCATTTTGTTTCATTGGCAAATCGAATTAAGTAAATGATCGAAATAGAATTGAATTAATTTATAAGTTTATTAACTGATTATTTCTTAGACGTGAAGGCGAAAAATTAAAGGGCACACCAGATAAAAAACGTAGCCATCGATTAATGGCCGAAATACGTCGAGAAGAAGGTCTGAAAATTGGAATTATCGGTGTCGGACGTATTGGACATTTATTAGCGAAATTTCTAATGAAATACGGAGATGTTTATCCAGATGAATTGTATCTCGTAAGTAGAAAATTGATTTGTTTCTTTCGAATCTACAAATTTTAATTTTTGTAGTCAAGTCGACAAGCTGATTTATTAAGTATGTAATTCGTTCTTTTTTTTTCCTTTCAAATAATGATCGATTATTTTAGCTGATTTAATACAACTTGGAGTAAAATTCTGTCGATTTAATAATAAATATCTCGTTAATCAATGTGATATTGTTTTTATTTGTATTGCTCCTCATCATATGCAGCATTTAATCGATGATTTACGTGATAGAATTAAGTCTAATGTTCTGATTTATAGTCTCGTTCTTGGTTATCCACCATTGAAACTCTCATCTCTATTCAATCATCAACGATTTCTCAAGCCTTCCTATCAATTAAATGATTTGATCGATCAAAATCCATCACCATGGCCTATATCTGATAATATTGATAGTATATTTCAAAATGAAAGCTTAATTCAACGAATATCTCTCGAAAATGAACAACAACTCGAAAGTTTAGTCGAAGATCGACGCTATGTGCCGACAATCTTCTTCGCTCTATTAAATATTTTAAAACAAAATGTTCTACTTGATCGAATGCAATCATTACGAATTATTTCAGCTCTATTATTTAGTGATCCACATATTGATATTATTCTCGAACAATGTTACAATATCGATGGAGATCAAGAGTAAATTATTTGTTAACAAATGAAAATATTCAATATGATTTGATTATTTTCAGGTTTTTTCCGGATTTTGATCTTGTTCATTTAGCAAATGAAATCAGTCTCATTCGAACATTATTCGATGATCATTCAAATCTACGTCATTTATTTTCAGAGACATTCATATCACATTTTACCTCAAATCAATAACAAAAAAAGAAAAAAAAATTAAAAAAAACAAAAAAAAATAAACCTATACTCTATTCTAATCTGTTCTATCGGTTCTTGCATTCGTTTTAAAGACTTCGAATAGCGCTGTAACAATTTCACCTGTAATCACTTGATTTGTATTCATTTGTAGAATATAGAGAACAAGTATACCGTCACGTCCGAGATACTCGGTGAGAAAATCCGTGATTAATTTATCATCATCATTCGATAATGTAAATGAAATATCGGTTGGTACTTGTAATGGTTGAGGTGTAGCCGGTGTTGGCGGTGTTTGTTCATCGGGCGATGGTGTCGTATTATTTTCGATTTGATCAGTCGGTGTGGCAACTGGAAGATTTAATTGATCGCGTACACGTGACAAACGAACGAGATCAAAGCTTGTTTTCAATGTTCGACTGGCGAATGATGTTAAAAGATTCGAATGTGGATGGCCAACATGTAATGAACCGTAATGACTACCGCCTGTGCCATAATGTGAATGAACAAATGAGTGACGACGATGATAATTGCCGTGATGATGACCGTGACTATGAGAGAAATGATATGGATGAAAACGATAGGCTTGTTGTTGTTCTTGATAGGGATTTTGAGGAAAATGATGAATATTAATGCGTTTCATTGATGATAAATAACGAACGACATACGAACGATAAAATTGAGGATAAAGAAATGAACTTATCCAATAAATAAAACCGAATAATGTACATAGAGTTGTAAAATAAAGCCAAAACCATATGATTAAAAAGATTTTTTCGTTAAATAAATTTATTGGTAAACTACATTGAACTGTATATGTATGAATATTATCGGCTAGATTTCGAACAGCAAAATTACACCTAAGAAAAAGTAGAACAATAGTAAATATCTTTTTAAATTTCAATTGAACATACCATGTTACACGAGGAAATCTCGGTGTTATTGTCCAATTTTCATTATTTCCAGTAAAAAGTGCTTGTAAAACAGAAAATCCGTACATATGATAATCATTCCCGAGAAAAAAATTGAGCAAATATAATTGTCCGAATGCATTGAGCAAGTACAATAATTTCGATAATAAAAATGACCACATCAAATGATTATCACGTATCGTTAAATGATTATTAAGAAAACAAAATGAATAAATCGATGAAACCGATGAATATTTCATCGAACGTAATTGATCAATATATTCCAAACGTTTATTTCGATGATATTCAAGTGTTTTATCAATAAAACGTGCTAAATATCGAACAGATGTTTTACGTAATTCGGATGTATACGTATCAATAATGCGTGCATGTGTTACAAGCATAGCTAAATCATAGCCACTTTTCGAATTCAATGCTGACCAAATCAATGATGGAATATAGAAGAGTATGGCTTGAACAATAAGAATAAATGGAACGTATTGATAGAAATAAATGAAATGTTCGGTTTTTGGATCGGGATGTTTAGGTAGAAGACGATCGAATGAAACGAAATATGTATTCGATATCCAACAGATATTATTCGTATATTCAACATGTGTACCTGTGAAATGTGCCGGACAAAAACAAGCGATTGGTTCGCCAACATATTGTTTGGTTGAAACAAGAATTGTAAATATAACGAGAAGTATAACAGAGTAACGTCGTGATAAACGATCGTAAAAATCATCATCATACGCAGCATCATGTCCATGATGAGCTACTTTAGCAGCTGCATCGAACAAGAACCCTGCCATGCTAGAAGATAACAAAATAGAAAAGAAAACATTTGAACATTTTTTTGTTATTTAACAAATATTGAATTTTGTTAATCAGTGATATTTTATCCGATCGTGTTTTTCAATCATATCGATTTTCTTTTTACTAATTAATATTAATCAAATGTATTTTCTTTAATTAGAAGAAAGAAACAAAAAAGCTTCTCATTAAAGTCATTGACATGTCTTGATACTTTATCTCTACTAGAGATTAGTGATCGGATTTCTTTTGCTTCTTGTTAATTCAGATTAGTTTCTCGCTGACATGATAGTTGAATAATACATATCATCAATCAATTTGATTTCAAAACTAAATAAACAAGTCAAGACAACGAATGTTCAGATGATTAATCTCAATGTCGTTATGATGAGTCTCTTCGTTTGTTTGATAATAAACACAGAGGAAGTCAAAGAAATCGTATTCCTTTCGAACATCAAAATCTAGACGAGTTTGCTTGTTAATTAGCAAGAAAAAAAAATTATATTCATTTTGCGAATAACAATAAGTCCCTTGGCTGCCATTGCGATTAATTAATTTTATTCTAAAATAAATATATATATACACTCTTTTCTTTTCTTTTTCTCTGTCTCACATGCATTGGCTGCTGTTAATAATGATGATTATATCACGCAAAAGAGTGTCAATTAGAAATAAACTTACTTCTCTAACGCTTCCAAAATCCACCAATGAAACATGTTGTTGGAAATATTGACAAAAAAAAGAAAAATATAGTTTTCAACCGTGTCCTAAATTAATATTTTTGGATAATTTCAATCTAGAATCGAAACAATTGCAAATGTCAGCTATGATAATAATGAAAAAAAAACAACAAACACGAGTAGTAGTAGTAGTAGTATTCCAAGGTATTGTAATCAAAACATCCAATAAAGAAATTTTAATAATATCCTACCTTTATCATTAACATTCTTTTATATAGTTGAGAGATGTACTACATAGACATTCCTACGATTCCTCTTCGCTTCATGCAGTATTGTATTTGTTCATCTATTTTTTTTTATCTATAAATCCGCGTGATTTCTCTGGAGATTCTGCATCGTGTTTGTTTTTCAAGCAATGTACTATTTAGGTGTATTTTCGTTTACTAATATACGTATCGAAAGAAATTCTAGATCGACCTGCATGTTTTCAGTAATTAGCTTAAGTAGCAGAGGAACTTGATCGAATAGTTGTTAGTGTGTGAAGGAGAAAGAAAAGAAAACAGAGAGGAAGAGAAAAAGAAAGAGAACAACTGTTATGCTTAGTGAAACTCATTGAAGATTTTTCTTTTTCTTCTTTTTTTTTACTTAGCAGATTATTGAATAATTAAGTTTAACATAAAACTAAAGAATAATGAAGTTGACATATGTAACTAAAAACTCTGCATGTGACATAGACAAAGTGTTGATATTCGAATATTTATATACTTATAGCGAAGAGAAGGAGAGAAAGAAAAAGAGAAAAAAAAACCTCAAGAAGAAAAACCACATGAGGAATAGTTTGCATGAGATTTATGAAGTAGAGCCCCTAGGAAAATCAATCATTATTTGATTACAGCTCATTTGCAATAGTAGTTGCTCTACTACATAATTCCAATAAATTCATTAGTCGACGACAAGTGAATTCAATGATTATATATACAAAAATAGAGAAATCGAGATATATATATATATGTGCATGTATATAGTTAGCAACTATTCAGCCGAGATTGATAAAAATACTCTACATGCATAGATAAGCATTTGTTCGTTCGCATCCTACTTAAGAAGAGAAAAAAGACAACGGGATGCAAACAAGTGGATAAACATATTGTTAATAAACCACTTTATAAATGATGTGTCACATCATTATTGCCGATTGCTAGTCCATAATAGTAAATGAAGACGAAAGAATAAGAAAAAGAAAAAGAAAAAAAAAGGGAAAATCGTCAAGAACAAGAGAGAAACTCACACCGGAAACACCCTCCCGTTCGTTCTTAGAACCACCACCATCATCGTCACATCCAAAAAATAGGCAATCAACTCATGTTTCCTCTCGATTCAAATGCGCAATTCGTTGATTGCATGTAGTTTCTCTTTTTGTTTCTTATAAGAAGGTGGATTCAGCCGGAATTATATACGACGTTGTATAGGCTTGAGATAATACGCATTAGGAATACAATTTGTTTGTAACTTTTCTGTTTTTTACACAAAGAACACTTCTTATAGAATTAAATTGACAATCAAATAACAATTCATCACGTTTTTTTTTCCGCGATTAAAACTAAAAATCTCAAGAAAATATCGAATCAGGTTCTCGACCGTTTATTCAAGAAGAAAAAAAGAAAGAAAATCTTTTTTTTAGGTATCTAATAACACATTTTCTCTACTATTTACATCGGACGAAGCGAATAAAAGAATACAAAGAAACGAAGACATTCGTGCGTACATTATTAAAGATAAACGTATTGCTTCATTATTCAAATTCAAAAGATTTATTTTAAATAAATGTCTGAAATAAACTTAAATATTAATTACAGAAAACTCGGTTTGATTATTTAGCAAATCTTGAGATAATATAAAATAAACCAATCTTAATTCCAAATGTACTTACTCGAATTTTCTTTTTTTTTCTTTTTTATCTCCAGTAAAGAAAAATTCTATGATGAGAAGATTAGACGTACACATTTTTAATATGAATAGAGCAATTTTCAATTACATATATTCAAGGAGAGATTACAACACAATACTTGGAAGCGAAACGACCTCGATTTATATTTTTTTTTCTGTATATAGTTTTACTATTAACATATGCGAATATTTACAAACAATCGGCTAGAAAATATATTTGTTATTTTTTTTAGAAATAAATGATCAAGGATACACAATCGAAGAAGGACAATGAAAAAAAAATTGCCGTCACCTTTATTTAAATATGTTTGTTAGTCTATAATTTCGAGGAAGATTTATTTGTAGAGCTCAGGACAAGTACAAGTAGCACAAATTTTTGCTGCTCGTAGGTAATTTCTACCTGATCCACTTGGATAGCATGATTCTGGAGGACAATTTGCTGCACAAGCAGCATCACAAGCATCTTGACATTTTTCATCGTTACCATCGACTTCTGGATCAGGATATAGATTAGGTTGTCGAACAGGTTTATATCTGAAACCTTGGATCATAAAAACACACGAATAGACGATAACAAGAGCAAAGATCCAAACGAGACGCATTGTGTTTGACAAATATTTTTTTTCTAAACAAAATTCGTCCTTTTAAATCACATATTTATATGATGAAAAGATTTTTTTCCTAATGTCCTACCTACGCATCATATGCTGCTTTAATTTCCGATTAAACAGCGTATAGTACATATTGGTAACATTTGACAGCATCATTAGAACACTCTAGCTGACAGTCAAGTCATGAATAGTGCATTCAACGAATTGTTATACAAAACACAAATGGACATGATTTCATTTCGATTTTAATAGATATAGTTACTGGATTCTAACTAAATTCGATAATAGACTAGAAATAATATGACAATGCCTTGTAGGGATAATTATTTCCTTCTGTTACCATCCAGACCAAACGGAAATCAACACATCGTATAATTAATTTGTTGTTCGTTTTCTTTTTGTTAAAGAGTAGAAAACAAACTTAGTAATTATTATTTAATGAAGAAAATCAACGAACAAATTACATCTGCAAGCTGTAAGTAAAATTTACGAATCATGAAAAATAAATAAATCGTCCGGATTTTTTCTTCTTCTTCAGTTCTTCGAATATTTATTTATGTTTGACTGTTTTGGAGGATTTTTTTTCTTCTATAAATGTATATGAAATGGCAATAAAATCTTACTTCTTTCATTTTGTATCAGCAACCAAAGCACCCACTTTTTTTAGGTTTTCGATGTTTTTTATGTTTCTTCGTTTTTGAACTTTTCTTTTTCGATTTCTCTGAATAAAATAATCATAAAAATCAATTGAATTAATCAACTAATTTCACTTGATTGCTTTGTTTTTCCTTTTGATCTTGATTTTGCTTTTGCTTTTGGAACGGCTCTGAAATATCGTCTTGTTATTCTTGAAAACGAGAAAGAACAATTAAAGAATCACTTACAAAGTATCTTTCCGAGGTGAATGAGATTTTTCTTGAATATTATTATTTCTTATGATTGAATATGTATTTGAAATTAAAATGTTTTACTTTTGCTTTTATGACGAGATCTCGATGATGATGCTGATGATGTTCGAGATCGAGATGACGATAGTGGAGATCGTGACGCCGATATTGATCGTGAGGAATTCGTAGATTTCAATCTTTAAATAAAACAATGAGAAACAACGAATTGAAAGTCTACAAATAACCTGTGATTTAATTCTTGTAGAGCATTGGATATTTCTTTTTGAGTGTTTTTTTTTGAATAGCCAGTGCATATACAATCTAATGCTTTAGCTTCTAGTATTTTGAGAATTAATGGTTTTAAGTGCGGATCATTTAAATCAGCTGACGCGAATATATCAGTTAGATTGATATTATTCGAGGTTATCGGCCGATTCAATGAATCGGCAGGTGTTCGCAAGTTTTGACGTGACGAAGGAGTTGAAATATAGGATTCACTAGAAGAAATATTAATTATTGTTTTGCTATTTTCTACAGTCGAAATATCTAATCAACCTAAAGACTTGGGATTTAGGAGAATGTTCTAAAGTTTGCCGTGAATTTGAATCATGATTTCGATCTGGAAGTACGAAATTTATTACTAGTCAAGCATATTCTCATCGAACATACCATTAGGATCATTCAGTCGACTGCCTATTGATTTTAGTTGATCCTGTATCGGTAGATTTCGATTCGATTGTTGATCTCTGTAGTTGGTATTTGCTAATAATTGTTCGATACCATGTCTTAATCTGTACAATTCTTCTTCGCATGCATCTCGTTGACATTCTATTTCATTGATTGACGCATTTTTATTCCGATCATTTTCGACATAATTATGATTGTGTGTTGGAAAAGTCTTCATGACTGAGAACAAAGAAAATTTGAAAACGACAACATAAGTCAGGAGAACGAGTCGCTAGATACTGGCGAATTTATCTCCTCGTCTCATTCAGAAATTGACAAGAATTCATAAGAAAAAAAAACGACTTTGAATTTATTGGCGCTTTCGAAAAAAAAACAATTTGTTTTACAAATTGACTTCGATTTAAAAGTTCGTACAATGTTGTATCATGTGAGTAAATATCCAAAACTGTATATTTGTCCGATAAATAAGTTTGAAAACAAATTCCAGAATAGTCACGTAGGTCAAATAAGCACGTTATTATTTCTGTAAAACAAAAAGCAAACAAAGTGTCGTTACCAACGACACCTTCGCAGTTTTTTCTTTCTTTTCTATTTAACTATCTCTTCGATGTTTTCCTTTTTCTCTGTAAAAAAAATAGAAAGCGCAACAAAAGAAACATTGTCGCCTATTGAACAAAAGCACATTTTTACTTGAAACGACGAAGAAAAAAAGACACTTAAAGAGACTTGAGCTCAAATGGCGTCAACGAATCGTAGGCAACAAGCAAAACCTAATTTAGCGTCATTAGTAATGGTTAAACAAAAACTTGGTGCAAAAAATGATGCTGAATCAAATGCAAATCAATTATCAACGGAACCCAAACCAGTCGCTGGCGCACAATTCGGAGAAAGAGCACATTATAAACAGACTGTACTCGTAGCACCTACACAAGAACCTACAACAAAACCTTCGACGAATGCAAATGAAGTACCCAAAGCTAGTCGACAAGCAAGACAAATCGAAGTTAAATTACTTGATAAAAAAATGGAAGAAATCGATCGTAAACAAGAAACATCAACAAATCAAGCTTTAGATACATGGAAAGGTTTTGATTCTCTTAATTACGGATTCAATGGGGCTTCTATTCCTACTCCACCGGGTACAACTAAACAAGTAAATCATTTTACTTTCATTGAGACATTAACTTATATACTTTAAAATTCTCTCTGATCTATAGCGTTCACCGACACCTCCGCCAAAGAAACAATCTGCTAAGAAACCACCGAGTCCAAAAAGGCAACCAACCCCAGTTAAACAGAAATCACCGAGTCCAAAAAGGCAGCCAACTCCCGTTAAACAAAATTCACCGAAGAAAACACGGTCGCCATCACCAGAAAAAGTCCAACCGCGCACACAAACTCCACCAAAACAAAAAACACCAACACCACCTGCTACTCCGCCGAAAAAAGATATTAATGGTAAACACACACCTTCACCTCCACCACGAAATGAAAAACCAATTGAAAAAACACCAACTCCACCGCTACCTCCACCCCGTCATTCAAAAGTTGATTCTGCACCACCTGTCGATACAAAACAAAGTCCTGAACAAAAAAAACCAAGTTCGGTACCGTCGACATCACCTGTTCCTCTCTTTCCACCGATCGAACAAAAACCTGTAAGTTTACTCACTTGTTTTCAACTCTCACTCTGAAATTTCTATTTCTTTTCAGTTCGAACCACTACCTATATCAATCTCGAATAATCAACGTTTGAGACCCTTTCCTGATTCAAGACAATACGAAATGTCACGACCGAAAAATGCTGCTAAAAGTATTCAACGAAGTATGGATCGCTATCGTTTTCATGTTTGGTAAAATATCGATCGATAACAATCAAAGAAGAAAAAGCAAAACTATTGAATCTAATTGTATGTATTTTCGAAAATCACCCGTTGGATTTTTCATACACAGATGTTCACAAAAGAAAGTAAAAAAGAAACGAACTCAGTCGATTTTGTACATAATAAACGAGCGTATTTCTTAGTTGTTCTAGTTTTTTTTTTCATTTCTCAGACAAGAAATTATCAAATACAAAAAAAAAGGCGACTATCACAAAGAACGAAAAGAACCGATTTGTTTTTATATTAAAAAAGAAACGTCAATAATAATAATAATAATGGCAAAAGAAAATCTTATATTTCGATCGATTTAAGAATACATTTTTTTTAAACAGTTTCATATCCAGCACGACTACGTCGTCGACCGATGAGATATGCCACAAGTACAATGACGATAAGTACAGCAAGGCAAGCGCCCACAATAATTGGAATTAAATTGGAATTTTTCTCGATATCAGCATTGCAGGACACAGCTGAAAATAGAGATTGAAATTTGAAGAAAAACTAAATATTTTGCGTGTTTTTATTCGAATTTTACCGTCACCGTAACCACTGAAACGATGAGTGCGATCATAGAATGCTTGTACACGAAGATTCTCTAGATCGATTGATGTAATTGTGACATTATCATTATTAAGAATATTTTCGATTTTAGTTTTTGTATTACATTGAAACGATTTGTCTCGTGAAGCTTCAAATAATTGTTGAGGGGCTGTGAAACTATATAAACCTATTCGAAAGTAGAAGAAAAAAAAACTCAACCAAATGCTCATTTTTACAAATTTAGAAATGTTTCTACCGGGTGCTATTGGTGCTGGACTTAAAGTTTTATCATCGATATACAAATAACCGTAGACTTCTGCCAATGTTACGCTTGTGTCATTGAGTTGAAATTTAAATATAAGATTTGTATAAGGATTTAACATGGAAATTATCAATTGATGAATGTTATCAGGTTCATCACATGTGACACTATACGATTGATATGTAGTGTCATTTAATGCAAATGTAGCCGGTGAATTTCCCTGAAAAGAAATCATTGATTATGAATTTTGAGAATAGACTTTATCGGCAAACTTTTTCAGTTTTGTATTGAAGATTAAGTTTAAGATCAAATGTCGCAGCAAAACATGTATCGTCCGTTTCTAAAGGCCACGTAAAATCATGAGGGCGTTTCACATCCTAGACGAAAAAAAGACAGCCATAACTCAGTTCAAAGATGAAAGTCGACTTTTTTTGTTTATTTATCTTACATCGGCATGTGTGATAACACTAATAGAGACTAAATAGATCAACGAAAAGTTCT
>ERZ778029.1520-NODE-1520-length-19095-cov-3.880987_pt1 | contig 19095 bp, 19 predicted proteins | sample MGYA00375759_ERZ778029 | MGnify/ENA primary metagenome ERZ778029 (study PRJEB29350, sample SAMN05389819) | bioreactor metagenome | isolation source: Ammonium sulfate bioreactor | place: South Africa: University of Cape Town | collected 2014-04-04 ...
CTCTTCCGATCTCAGGTACTACGGCGGCTGGCGGGTCCTGGCCGTCGACGAGCCGCACAGCTTCACGTTCGAGGACTTCTTCGCCGACGAGGGCTTCAACCCGGTGGCGGAGTTGCCGACCTCGACGGCGGAGTTCCGGTTCGAGCCGGCCGGCGCGGGGACGCGGGCGACCTTCACCACCACCTACGAGACCGCCGAGGCGCTGCAACAGGTACTCGACATGGGCATGGAGGAGGGTGCCACCCTGGCCACCAACCAGATCGACGCCCTGCTGGCCGAGGGCTGAGCGGACGAGCCGGCGGGCGGCTCAGCCCTGAGGCGCGACCTCACGGTAGCTGGGCTGCTTGCCGGTCCGACCGGCCCCGGAGCTGGTGCGGCGGATCCGGCGTCCCAGCCAGGGACGGACGTGGTCGCGGGCCCAGGCGCGGTTCCAGTCGAAGGCCTCGCGCCGAGTCATCGGAGGCTGTGGGGGGAGCGGTTCGTCCCAGTCGGGGGAGTCGGGTTCCAGCCCGAGCCCGACGAGGGCGGCCTGGGCGAGCCGGGCGTGCCCGTCAGCATTGAGGTGGAGCCGGTCGTCGTGCCACAGCCGCCAGTCGTGGAGTGACCGCATGCTCCAGGCGTCGAGGATGTGGGCACCGTGGCGTCGGGCGATCCCGACGAGGTTGATGTTGTAGATCGCCGTGCGGTTGCGGGTGAGCTTGATGATCGGGGAGTCCTTGGCGTCCACGCCGAGCCCGATCAGCACGTCCGTCCCGGCGTTGCGGAAGCGGATGACCGCGGCTTCGACGGCGGCGGCCATCACGTCGGGATCGGCGTCCGGTCGGAGCATGTCGTTGCCGCCGCCCCAGATCGAGACCAGGTCGGGCTGCAGCGCCAGGGCCGGCCCGACCTGCTCGTCGAGGATCGGCCGCAGCAGGCGTCCGCGGATCGCGAGGTTGGCGTACTGGATCGGACGCCCGGCGCGGTCGGCGAGGTGCTGGGCGAGGCGGTCGGCCCAGCCGACTGGTTCGCCGGCGGCGTCCAGGTCCTGCAGGCCCTCGGTGAGCGAGTCACCCAGGGCGACGTAGGAGTGCCAGGGAACGGTCTCTGCCACGGGTGCACCAGCCTTTCGGTCCGAAGGCCACCGTAGCGCCGGCCGTGGACCGATGGCACAGTGTGGCCATGGCAGCGGGCATCCCGGTGGAGGCGGCCGACCGCGCGAGCCCACTCCGGCGCGCTGGTTTCGCCGACCACGCTCGTTAGCCGTGGCTAACCGAGACTTGCCCGAGGGTCTGGTGTTTGACCTGTATCAGGAGGACGCCTGATCCTCCGGAAGGCACGTACAGACCCACGTCGGCCGTGGCCTCGCCACTGACGGTGGAGGAACCGCTCGCCACGACCTGTTCCGGATCGGCTGCCCAGGCCGCGTCGACAGTAACCGTGTCGGCCGGTTTCGGGGATCTCCCGCCGCCCGTGTCCGGGCATGTGGCCCACAGCTCCGACAAGTGCACCGTCAGGGTTGTTCCAGCGACCGCGGTCGCCGGGATCTCCGCCCTTACGCCCGCGCGCACCCGAGCCGCTGCCGCAGCCGGAGAGCACCACCCGGGTCAGCGCGCCCCCACGGCACCCCACTCCTTGGATGACCAGGACATGGTGTCGCCTTCGGGTAGAGGTGTCTCATGCAGTGACGTTCGCCGCCGTTGCAGCCCTGGGCCAAGGCCAGCAACTCCGTGTCGAACGCGGCTAGGAAGCCCTCGAACAGATCGTGCTGTGGTGGCCGCTCGCGCCCTGGTGGTGTCCATCGTGGTCGCCGCCATCGCCGCCGTCGTGATCACCGGCGAACTCCTTCCTCGGCACCCCTGACCGCCGTCGGCGCGGGCCACGCCATGAGCCGGCACCGGGCCGCGGTTCAAGCCGGATTGCCCGCGATCGGTGGGAATCGCACCCCCGCCCAGGGGCAGGGCGGGCACGTTCAAGCCTGTCATGGTGCCGTAAGGGGCCGTCTCGGACCCGATCGTGGTGCGGCTGACCGCACGCGGTGAGACGGCCGGGGGGATCGGTTGCGCACTTCGCCGAGGGCGCGAGGCGCTACCGTGCGCAAGAACACCATCAGCCGGATCAGCGGCAAGGTGACCGAGGAGATGGCGCTTGGCTGAAGCTACGGATAGAAGATGGTTCCGGTCGCAGGAATCCTGACCCATCCCGAGGCTGGGAACCGTTTGGAACTGTCCGCAAAGATGCACCAAGTGCTGTAGCAGAACGGTGGCGTCCTGTGTCCGCGTTGGGCGACGACTTTCATCGTATCCCATGGGGCATTTCCAATCGGAGCCCTGAAGAACGTGGTGTACCTGGTACCCGCCGCGAGCGCAGTCGCATCAGAGCATCCAACAGTGTAGACCAACTCATCCTTACCATCGAAAGCGTTCGTGTCTTGATACGCGTTGGGCATGGTGCTACTCCATGACGAGATGCCGCTCGCGGCGTAATAGTGTGCGTCCTCATAGTTGTAGGTTACGAAGTCCGGCTCGAACGTGACATTGTTGCAGGCCTTTAGGTTCGCGAGATTCGAAGCACTCCACGTGAAGTACATCCGCCCGTACCTGGTTCCGCTCGTCGAGTCCTCCGCATAGACCTTCATAGAGCTCGGCCAATATGCGGACCCACATGTACCTGCGGTGGCCGCGGGCGCGACCTGCGCAGAACTGCCCTGCTTGCTGACGTCATACGGATCGAGCCCCGGAGGCAGCGTTGCGTCACCGGGGAAGACCAAACGTGACGCTCGGGAAGCGCCCCCCTGAATAGCCCGTTGGGCCTCCTTGAGTTCTTGCTGAGAAACACCGTCTCGCATGGCAGCCCTCAATTGGTCGCCGATGTTCGCTTGAAGCTCGCTCTGGATGTCTGTTGAGCCTGCCTCCAGTACACCGATGGTCACAGTTAACCCGGTGGTCGGGTACTCGAAGACGTACTGCACGCCGTGCTGAGACGAGCCGAGCTTCTTCGCTTCGGCAATGGCCCAGCCGCCGGCCCTCGCGAATGTGTGAGAGCCTGCATCGCGACTCTCCTTTGCCGTGGGCGCCGGCTCGGGGGTGCTGATCGGAGTGGCGGATGTTGGAGTGCCCGCAACGATCGACAGTGCGAACATGACCGCGAGACTGGCAGCGGACACCAGCTCAACTTGGGGATGCTTCATTCGGGCGATCCTTCCAGCGGGTCGGGAGGGCTTCCAGAGGCCGTTGTGGTTCGATGCCTCTTGCGAAGCACCATGCGGGCGCTCAGGCCCACGATCGCGAGCGCGAGTCCCACGACGATCAAGTTGGCGACCAAGCCCAGCCAAAGGATGGAGCTGGGATTCTCCAGGGGGCTTAGCATGGTGGCGCTATATGGCATCGGAGGGTCGAGATGCTGAGCTTGTAGGACCCACTTGAGGGGGATGCCGAACTCAAGATGGGAGAGATCATCTACGGAGGTCGCTTTGTCCGTGTCAGCGAAGGCAAGAACTACGACCAGCGCAAGATCGGCGAAGATCATGATGACCGTCGTCAGAATGAGCCTAGTTCGCATGGCCAATGACTCCCGGGGAGGGCATAGCGGGACCCTAGCTTGGGATCAACCCCGGGGACAAGACCCCTTGCGCCAAGGCCTGCCGATGAGACTGCGTGTCGATAGACTGCGTGCGACCAGGTGGGGCCGGAATCGCTAGGTCCTGCGGCTGTGGACGACGCTCGATAACTGGTCGGTTCTGACAGGCGATTGGTGAACGGTTGCAGGGCGTCTAGTTCAGGTTGTTCCCGGTGGTTGTTCTGATGCTTGGGAGGGTGTCGATGCCTCGGTTGCGGAGGCGGCAGCTGGCTCGATTCGGCGTGAGGACGTCGACGTGGTGCATGGCCGCGGCGACGACCCGGTCTCCGAAGACGCCGCCCCACCTACTGAAGGGCAGGTTGCTGGTCAGGATCAGCGAAGCGTGCTCGTAGCGGGACGACACCAGTCGGAAGAACAGGTTCGCGGCGGCTGGTTCGAAGGGCAGACTGCTCTTGTCGCCGTGCGGCCCGTGTGATCCTTCGCCGATGCGGGGTCTTTGGGGTCCTGATGCCACCAGACTCGCCCCGTGCGGCCGGTAGCCCGCCCGAGGTCTGCTCAAACTCGCACGCCTGTTGCACGCAAGAAACCCGCCCCGACTATGTGACCTAGTCAGAACGGGTTTCAACTGGGGTGAGTAACGGGACTCGAACCCGCGACCGCCTGGACCACAACCAGGAGCTCTACCAACTGAGCTATACCCACCATGCGCGCGACGCTGGTTCGCGGCCCGACTAGCTTAGCGGTTGGGCAGCGGGCTCGAAAACTCAGTCGGCCGACTCGGGCGGACGCATCCCGGTGAGGATGCCCTGGTGCTTCAGCGCGATCTCGCGGACGGTGTCCTTCGAGGGCCCGGGCTGGGGGACGAAGATCGCCTCCCGGTAGTAGCGGAGCTCCTCGATCGACTCCTGGATGTCGGCCAGCGCCCGGTGGTTCCCGTTCTTGGTCGGGGTGTTGTAGTACACCCGCGGGTACCACCGGCGGGCGAGCTCCTTGATGCTGGAGACGTCCACGTTGCGGTAGTGCACATGGGCCTCGAGCTGGGGCATGTCGCGGGCCAGGAACGTCCGGTCGGTGCCGACGCTGTTGCCGGCCAGCCGGGCCTTGCGGGTCTCGGGGACGTACTCGCGGATGTACGCCAGCACCATTGCCTCGGCCTCAGCCAGGCCCGACTTGGAGTGCATATCGCGAACGAAGTCGCCCATCTGGGCCAGGGCTTCGGCGGGTGGCTTGATCACCACCTGGATGCCGTCGCCGAGGACGTTGAGGTCCGAGTCCGTGACCAGGGTGGCGACTTCGACGAGTGCGTCGGCCTTGAGGTCCAGACCGGTCATCTCGCAATCGATCCAGACCAGGTGCTCGTTCACACCGACACTCTATTGGCTCCGGACAGCACAGCGTCCCGAGCCGGAGGGCTCGGGACGCTGTCGCCGGCGGGATCCGACCGGCATCACCACACGTGGTACAGGTACCACTCGGCCTTGAGCTGCTCGCGCCTGCGCTCGTGGCGGGCGAGCTCGGCACGCCGCTCCCACTCGCTGCGGAGACGCTCCTTCTCCTTCTGGAGGCGGACGGCCCGCTTCGCCGCGGCGTGGTTGGCCCAGCGGGCCAGACCCAGCCCGAACCGACGGACGCCAGCGAGGTGCGCAGGTATGGGTGGATGTGAGTATTGGGTGATTTCAACAGACATGACGGTATTCCTGACTGGTGTTATTGGGCATGATCGATTGCGTCGCGACGATCGATGGAAACAATCGCGCGGACGTGTCTGGTGGCGGGCTGGATGAGCGAACCGGACGTACTCGTCCCGCTACAGGATGGTGGTATCGCGCCTAGTCAGCGCTCGACGTCAGGCAGTCTGTCTGACACACAGCGCAAAGGGGCCGGCGACATCACGTCCCATGAGCTGGGCGGGGATCTGGGCTTCGATCATCTTCACACGGCCTCCTTCCTGAATGGACTCCTGATTCAACAGGCGTTGCGGGAAACAACGCTAGACCCAAAGGCAGGAGTAATGCAAGTCGGCTCACACGTAGCCGTGCCAGCCGGACTCCGTTCCCTTGGCGCGTTCCCGCAGGCCCTTCAGATAGGCGGCCTGACCGATGTGCTGCGCGGTGTCCAGGACGACCGAGACCAGCCGTGCGGCGACCGTGACCGGCGGGTCCCACCGGCGATCGATGATTCGTTCGAGGTCGGCTTCGGCGAGCCCGTCGAGGACACGGCCGGTCTGCTCCGCGACCGCGTCCGCGTAGCCGATCAGCAACTCCGAGCCGACATCGAACTGACCGACCTGCTCACTCGTCTGGCCGAAACCACCGGAGTCCGGCGGGTACGGCAGGCCGAACCTGCTCTGCCAGCCGCCAGCCGTCCAGACGTGCTCGCTGCCGTCGAGCTCGGAGACGTGCCCGTCCTCCACGCGGCACAGATGCCAGACCAGCCAGCCCATCGGGTTGGAGTCGGGGTCGGGACGCCAGGTCAGGTCGGCGGCGTCCATTCCTTCCAGGACGGCGGGGACGAGCTCATGGACGCGTCCGAGGCCGTCGCGAATGATGTCGATGCTGCTCATGCCCACCATCCTGCTCCTGCGGTCTGACACTGGCGATAGCATCGAGTGCGCACCGGCCCCCGTAGCTCAGCGGATAGAGCAGCAGCCTTCTAATCTGTCGGTCCCAGGTTCGAGTCCTGGCGGGGGCGCGGGTCTGATCCGATCGCTCAGCGAGCCGAGCTCAGCGATGCTTGACCACAGTCAGCAGGAACACGGAGTCCTCGAGCGCGGTCACCGAGTGCGACTCGTCCGGGACGACGATCAGGTCGCCGGTCCACCCGGTCCACGACTCTCCGCCGGCGTCCAGCCGAACCCGACCCTGCAGAACCTGCACCGTCGCCTCTCCGGGGTTCTCGTGGTCGCTCATCACCTGCCCTTCGACAAGCGCAACCAAGGTCTGGCGCAGCAGGCGTTCGTGCCCGCCGTAGACGGTCTGAGCGCTCCGCCCGCTGTTCGCGGCGGCGGCCGCCCGCAACTCGTTTCGCGCCAGCGCTGTCAGTGAGGACTTGCGCACGATCGGCTCCCCTCTCATCCGTGACTACCGAACCTGCGGGAGTCCCCATCGTGACACGCTCAGCGACGAACCGCACCGGGGGTCAGTGCGGAGCACCCTCAGGACGGCGCGGGCGCCTCCGGCCCATCGAAGGCGTTCACCATGAACTGGGCGGCGCGCACCAGGTAGTCGCGCAGTTCGGCATCGTCGGACGGTGCCAGCTCCAGCGAGTCCAGCGCGGCCAGCATGTGGTGCAGCCACCGGTCCCGCTGCGCCGGCGTCACGGCGTAGGGAGCGTGCCGGATCCGCAGGCGCGGATGGCCTCGCGTCTCGGTGTAAGTGTGCGGGCCTCCCCAGTACTGCTCCAGGAACAGCTGCAGGCGCTCGGCCGCCGGCCCGAGGTCGTCCTCCGGATACAGCGCGCGCAGCGGCGGGTCCTGCGCCACTCCGGCATAGAACCGCTCAACCAGGAGCCGGAACGTCTCCGTCCCGCCGACCCGCTCGTGGAAGCCCTCTGTCACCCCACCATGGTGACAGAGCGGCATGATGGCGTGATGAGGGAGGACTCCGACTTCGAGGCGCTCACCGACGAGCTGTACGCACGACCGCCGGCCGGGTTCGTCACGCGTCGGGACGAACTGGCCACCCAGGCGCGGACGGCTGGCGACCGCGTTCTGGCCACGCAGATCAAGGCACTGCGCAGACCCAGTGTCGGGGCCTGGTACCTCAACTCCGGTGTCCGCGCCCGACTGGCGAGCCTGGAGGAGCTGATCCGGCTCGGACAGCAGCTCCGGGACGCCCAGAGCCGCGGCGATTTCGACGCTGTCCGAGAACTCGGCGCCCAGCGTGGCGCCGCGGCGGGTGCGACCCTGCGGGAGCTCCGCGCGCATCTCGCCGGAGCGGGAATCACCGCTACTGCAACAGGACTCGAGGAGGTCCGCGCGACCCTGACCAGCGCGCTCGCGGACCCCGATGTCGCCGACCAGCTCGCCCGCGGACGCCTCGACCGGCCGCACGTGTACGCCGGCCTGGGTGATCTGCCGGACGCGGTCGGTGCCGATGGGCGCGGCGCGGGCCGACCTCGCCCTGGCCGCAGCCCTGACCCGACGGAGCAGGATCGGGCCGCGGACGACGCCGAACACCGGGCCGCGGAGGAGGCGGCGGCGCGGCAGGAACTCGAGCGGGCCGAGGCCGAGCTCGCGGCCCGCACAGCCGAACGGGACGCCGCCGACACCGAGGTGAGGGCGCGGCGGGAGAGGGTGGCTGCGCTCACAGCGGAGCTGGACGAGGCGCGCGCGACGCTGCGGGCGGCGACCAAGGAACTGGACGCCGCGGTCGACCGGCAGGCCGTCGCCCGGCGCCGCGCCGAACATGCCCGCCGACAGGCCGGGGAGCGTCCGTCCTGACAGCCCCGGCATCGCCGTACGTCACTGGCCGGGGCCAGACCTGCCCGGTGCGCCCGACGAGGTCGCGAGTTCGCGCTGACGGTACTTCGGCAGCTTGGCGACGACGACCTCGTAGGCGATGTCGGCGAGTTCGAGGATCTCGTCCTGGGGCACGCGGCCGGCCAACGGCAGGCTGTTGAAGTACGGCTGCTGGACCGGCGGGCAGTGGTAGCCACGCACCACCACGCCCGGGTAGAGCGCGCGGTACTCCGTCGCCGTGAGCGGGTCGCAACTCAGCGTCGCAGTCGGGACGCCGCGCAACGTGAAGACCTGGGCGAACACCCGTCCCGACGGCTGCGTCGGCGCCCTCACCTTCGCCACGGCCACCCCGGGCCCGAAGGGGTAGTCGAGGTATGCGCCGGGCTTCGCGAGGCAGTAGTCCAGGAGCACGTCCATGTCCACGCCGAGCACTCTAGGTCGCTCGACCGACAGTGGACGGCCTCACTCCGCCCGGGCCAGCTCCTCCTGCTCGAGCTGGGTGTAGGCGATCTTCCCGACCAGCGTCGTCGGCAACGCCTCGCGGAACTCGATGCTGCGCGGCACTGCCCACCGCATCAGGTGCTTCCTGCAGTGCGCCACCAGCTCGTCGCGCAGCCTGTCGTCCGCCGAAGCTCCGTCCGCGGGGACGACGAAAGCCTTGACCGAGGACATCTGGTACTCGTCCGGCATGCCGATCACGCAGGCTCTGCGCACCTTCGGATGGGCTTCCAGCACCTGCTCGACCTGCGCGGGGTACACCGAGACCCCGGACACCTTGATGATCCGCTTGCTGCGTCCCTTGAAGTACAGGTAGCCGTCCGCGTCCATCGCGCCGATGTCGCCGGTGTGCAGCCAGGTCCGGCCGTCCTCGTGCCGACGCAGCGTGGACGCGGTCGCCTCCGCGTCGTTCAGGTAGCCCTGCATCAGCGTCGGGCCGGTCACGCAGATCTCGCCGTCGGTGCCGTACGGCAGCTCCGTCCCGGACGGGTCGGCGACCTTGACCCACATTCCCGGGATCGGGATCCCGATCGAGTTCTCCCGGTAGTGGTGTGCGGGCGAGACGGTGCACGCCGTCACGCATTCGGTCAGGCCATAGCCCTCCATCAGCTCCACCCTGCTGCCCTGCGCCGCGATCGCCTCGTCGAACCGCTGCTTCAGCGCGCTGGTCAGCGAGTCGCCCCCGGAGTAGGCCCCCCGCAGCGACTCGAACGACACCTTCGCGAACTTCTCGTCGGCCAGCAGCGCCTGGAACAGGGTCGGCACCCCGGCGATGAAGGACGGCGAGTGCCTGATCAGGTTGTCGATGTAGATCCGCGCGCTGAACTCGGGCACCAGGATCGCGAACGCTCCCGTCGTCAGCGGGGTGTGGATGCACAATCCCAGCCCGAAACCGTGGAACACCGGCAGGATCGCCAGCACGCTGTTGCCCGGCTGGAAGTCGGTGATCGCCGTCATCGCGACCGCCAGCGCGTTGAAGTTCGTGCTGGACAGCCCGATGCCCTTCGGCAGCGCGGACGTCCTGCCGCTGAACAGGACCACCGCCGTCTCCGCCGGGTCGGACGGACGTTCGTACGGACGCAGCTCCCCGGCATCGGCCGGCTTCAGGAACTCGCGCCACCGGACCACCCGTGGGTCGTCCTTGGGGACCGGGGCGATCTTGCGTCCCTTGGTGACCTTGAAGCCGAGCTTCTTGGCGTTGCTGAGGTAGTCGGAGAACTGGCAGATCAGCAGCCTGGTCGCCGAGGTCTCGGCGAGGATGTCGCGGAACCGGCCGTAGAACATGTCCATCGTGACGGCCCAGGTGCTTCCGGTCTCGTTGAGGTAGTGCTTGAGCTCGTCCGGGGACGACAGCGGATGCGTCATCACGGCCCGGGCGCCGATCCGGTTCAGCGCATAGAACAGGACGATCGCGTTCGGCACGTTCGGCATCGACAGGGTCACCGAGTCGCCCGGACGGATTCCGTGGGCCAGCAGCGCCTCCGCGCAGCGGTCGATGTCCGCCAGCAGGCTGCGGTAGCTGATCCGGCGGCCGACGTAGATCAGGGCCGTGTTGTCGGCGAAGCGCTCCGCTGTCCGGGCCACCAGCTCGTACATGGTCGCGTCGGGCACGGTGACGTCAGCGGGCAGGTCGCCGTAGAAGGCGAGCCAGGGGCGGTCGGGCATCGTTGCTCCGTCCTAGATTCGCCGGAGCTGGTCCGGCTCGTTCAGGTACTGGTCGAACAGTTCCAGGGCGCGGGCGTCGTAGTAGCCGTCCGCGATTCGCTCGTCGAGTGCGATCTTGAGCTCCATCGTCCGCCGGACGGCCGGGTTGCCGTCCGGGCCGACCACGACCGTCGGCTTGATCTTGCCGATGGTGACGAACAGGCTGCAGGTGCCCCACTCGAACAGGTGGTGGTACGCCGCGCCCATGCCGACGCTGCCGAGGTTGGCGATGTAGGCACTGCAGCGCAGCGGGTCGATCCCGCGGAGGAAGCCGGGGGTGTCGAGGTAGAAGTCCCAGGTCTCCAGCGCCTTCACCGCCAGCCGCAGCACACCGCGGGGCAGGTGCAGGAACAACTCGACCAGGCGGTCGTCGCTCTTCTGTTCGCCGGACTTCGCCACCGTGATCTCGCCGCGGATCCTCCGCAGCGCCTCCGTCGCGTCGTCGCCCGGCCTGATCTTCACGAAGACGTTCGTCTCCGAGCTGTCCAGGGTGTACTGCCGGCGGGCGACGAACGAGAGCTCGACGTTGTCGCGCTGGTACAGCCGGCGGCCGATGATGTACCGGTTCAGGGTCGGACGCTCGCGCAGGATCCGGACCAGCGCCAGCAGGACGGCCTCGAAGACCGTGATCTGCTCGTCGGTTCCCTTCACCTTCTCCACGTGGGCGAGCAGGTTCTCCGCGTCCACCACGACGGGGTAGTACGCGATTGACTCGTTGCGGCCCTTCATCAGGTACGGGAACAGCGCGTTCAGGCTCCCTCCCAGGTCGATCCTGGTGGAGTCGCGACGTCCTCGTCTGCGTGAGTCAGTTCCGGTCATGCATATCGGTCCTCGGGTTGTCGGCCTGCGCCGATCATGGAGAGGCTAGCCAATGTTCCCCGCTGGGTCATTCCCCTGACCCCGGCGCGTCGGCTGGGGCACGCGGCGGACGGCCAGCGTCCGGCTGAGCGGCTCCCGTCCCGAGGTGGCGGTGACGTCGGAGTAGCGCAATGCCATGGGCTGCAACTCGTAGCCGTCGGGTGGCTCGGCGAGTTCGCCCAGGCGCCGGGACAGCCGCCGCAGCAGCGGTAGCCGGGCCGCCACCGGAATGGAACTCGGCTGGAACAGCACCTGCACGCTGACGAGCGCCTGGAGCTGGCGCAGCATGCCGACGTACTCCCGGTGCCACTGCTCCCACCGGCCGCTGCCGTGCAACTCGTGCCGGAGGATGTCTAGGGCGGCGAGGACCGAGAAGACGTTCTTCACCCCGAACTCGCCGGTGACGCTGTCGCTGCGCAGGCAGTAGTGGTAGTAGGCGCGCCGGGTCTGTGCGACCGTGCCTGCCCTGGCCAGCAGGCGCGGGGTCGTGGCCAGGTCCTCGTACAGGACGCTCGGGAACGGCGGCTCGTCCGCGAACAGGCTTCGCCGGTAGAGCTTGTCCCACACGAACGCCGGCAACCGGGACGGAGCGAGTGAGCGTCGCGCGGCCTCGTCCCCGCGGATCACCGGGGTGCGGGGCCAGTAGGGGAAGGGGGCTCGGAGCGGGCCGACGCAGAACCACAGCCCGGAGATCACCACGTCGGCGCCGGTGGCCTCCGCGATGCCGACGAGGTCCGAGACGAAGTCGGGCTCCACCCAGTCGTCGGCGTCGACGAAGAACACGTACTCGCCGTGGGCGATGCTCACACCGGCGTTCCGGGCGGGGCCGATGCCGCGGTGGCGCTGGGTGACGACGTGCACCTCCGGGTGCTCGCCGTGGTAGCCGGCCATCACGTCCCCGGAGCCGTCGGTCGACCCGTCGTCGACGACGATGACCTCCAGCGGACGGTGGGTCTGCGCGAGCAGCGAGTCCAGGCAGCGGGGGAGCAGCTGGGCCACGTTCCAGACCGGCACCACCACGCTCACCAGCGGAGCCATCCGCGTCCACCTCCCTCGACTCAGCATTGTTGCGACTCCGGCCGGGCGGCACGGACCGGTCCTACCAGCGAGACTGTCCGCACTGGGGATGGCGCTAGCCTGACCCGCATGGCTCCGCACCCGCCTGTGAGGGATCCTCGGCTCCCGCGTCTCGGCGTCCTCTACGACCCGAGCACGGTCGACCTGGTGCCTCTCGTCCGGGCCGGCAGCGGCAGCTGGCGCACCGTCTGGCTCGTGGACCGGGAGCGGCTGCCGGCGGACACCAGCCTTCGTACCTTCGAGCGCTTCGGCGAACTGGTCGACATCACCGGACGGCGTCCCGCCGGGATCGGCGAAGAACTAGACGCGCCGCTGGACGGCCTGCTCGCCAGCAACGACGCCGACCTGCGTCGAGGCGCCGACCTGGCGTCCGCGCTCGGGATCCGGTTCGCCACCCCGGCCCAGGCGTTCCGCCTCACCGACAAGCCCAGCCAGCGTGCGGCCTTCCGCGCAGCCGGGATCCCGTCGCCGGAGTGGGTGGCCCTGGCTGCCGGGATCTCGGTGGCGGAGGCTGTCGCGTCGGCTGCGTCCCTCCGCTTCCCGGTCGTGCTCAAACCGGCCCAGGGTTCCGGAAGCCGGTACACCAGGTCGGTCGCCGATCCGACGGCCCTGGCGCGGGCGCTGACCGAACACGGCGACGCGCTGGTCGAGGACCTGGTCCTGGAGGAGCGGATCCCCGACGGCTGGGGCCGCGACGACCGTCCCTGGGCCGACGTCGTGTCCGTGGAGTCGATCCGCGCCGCCGGACGGATCAGCCACCACGGACTGACCGGACGGTTCGCGCTGCTGCCGGAGTTCCGGGAGACCGGCAACTTCGTACCCGCGGCCGTGCCACCGGCACAGTGGCCGGACCTGGCCGACCTCGCCGAGGCTGCGATCCGCAGCCTCGATCCGCCCGACGGCGCCTTCCACACCGAGATCAAGCTGTCGCCGGACGGCCCGCGCGTCCTCGAGGTGAACGGACGCCTCGGCGGCGGCAGCCTGGTCTGGGGGACCGAGGAGGTCACCGGGCGCTCCCTGCTCCACCTCGCCGGCCGGGCCGCCCTTGGCCTCCCGATCGGGCCGTCCAGGGGCCTCGACCCGGAGGGCTTCGCGGGGGTCGCCTTCGGCCGGTACTACCAGCCTCCGCTCGGCGCGCAGGCCGTGCTGGAGGTTGCCGGTCTCGACGCCGCGCGCGCCCTGCCCGGCGTCGAGGACGTGATCGTCTTCCGGCAGCCCGGCTCCCCGGTCGATCCGGACGGCGGCTTCATGGCGCACGTCTGCGCGGTCCGCGGCCGCGCCGCCGATCACCAGCACCTTGTCGAACTGGTGGCGCGGATCGACTCGATCGTCTCGATCACCTACGCCTGAGCGGCCGGCACGACTAGACCATCGGCCAGGGGACGCGCCGTCCGGTGTGGTCGACCGGGAAGCGGCCCGAGCGGGCCAGGAGGCGGGCTCTCGCCTGCAGCGCGTCGACTTCCTCCGGTTCGATCAGGTCGGCGAGTTCGGGGGGTGCGTCGTGGGCCAGCCGGGCGATCCCGGCGAGCAGGTCGTCGGGAACCGGGTCGCCCGCGAAGTCCCAGATCACGGTCCGCAGCTTCAGCGGCGCGGCGAAGCACAGGCCGTGGTCGATGCCCCACACCCGGCCGTCCGGGTCCAGCAGGACATGGCCGGCCTTGCGGTCGGCGTTGTTGGCCACCACGTCGAAGGCCGCCAGCGCCCGGAGTGGGCCGGCCAGGGCCGGATCGTTCGGGTCGAGGCTGAAGTAGTGGACTCCACCGTCGGCGTCCACGTAGCGCTGCAGTGACCCCGGCCCGACCGGACCGTCGGGGCGCACGACCGTGGGGGGAACCAGGCCCCAGCCCAGCCACTCGCTGAGCGCGTATGCGGCTCGCTCCCGGCGGTGCAGACCGGGGTCGAAGTCCCACAGCGGTCGCTCGCCCGCCTGCGGCTTGTAGACGGCGAACTCGCTGACGTCGGCGTCGGCGACCTCGACCAGCAGGCACAGGTTGCTGGACGGGATTCGTCCGACCACCTCGATCGAGCCGGCCGCGAGCAACTCCAGCACCGGGCCGTCGCCGGCCGATGCCGGCTCGTGGAGATGCGCGACCACTCAGCCACCCCCGTCCAGATCCAGCGGGCCGTGCAGCGAGTTCACGGTCAGCACCACCGGGGCGGCGTCCACGGGGAACCGGATCGCCGAGATCGACCCGGTGCCGACGTTGACGCGGTGGAACGAGTCCAGCGGTGCGCCCATCGCGAAGGTCAGCGCTGCCCGGATCGGGTCGGCATGGCTGACGCACACGACGAGGTGGCCGGCGTGCTCGGTGCGGAGCCGTTCGAGGGTGGTCACCACCCGGGCCTGGAGTGCGGCCAGGCTCTCGCCCCCGGGAAACCGGAAGGTTGCCGGAGCGGCCATCAGCGTTCGCCACTCCTTGCGCCGGGACAGCGCGGAAAGCGACTCACCCGTCCACTCGCCGAAGTCGCACTCCAGCAGGCCGGGCTCCCCGATCGCGGTGAGCCCGGTCGCCGCAGCCGTGGGTGCCGCGGTCTCCACCGCCCGCTCCAGCGGGGAGGTGTAGATGGCGGACGGTCTGAGCCCAGCCACGCGTTCGGCCACTCGTTCGGCCTGCCGCAGGCCGTCCTCGGACAGGTGCAGTCCCGGGGCGCGTCCGGGCAGCACCCGTCCGGTGGTGGGCGTCGTCCCATGCCTGACAAGCAGGATCAGCGCGGCCGTGTCGGCCAACCGCTTGGCCATGGCCGGAGCGTAGCCCGCGATCGGCAGGACAAAACCCGGCAATTGGGCTGCCTATCGCGATCCGGGGGCGGCGGTTAGCGTGAAGTGGTGAGTGAGCCCCCAGCCATCAGCACCGTCGGCGAACTGCGTGCGTCCGGGCAGGTGCAGAAGCATCTGCGCACCGAGCTCCGGGACAACCTGCTGGCCATGATCGCGGCCGGCGAGGACCCGTGGCCGGGCATGCACGGCTTCAGCCGGACGGTCCTGCCGCAGCTGGAGCGGGCACTGATCGCCGGGCATGACGTCGTCCTGCTGGGGGAGCGCGGCCAGGGCAAGACCCGGCTGCTGCGGACGCTGGCCGGCCTGCTCGACGAGTGGACGCCGGTGATCGCCGGTGCCGAGCTGGGCGAGCATCCGTACGACCCGATCACACCGGCGTCGCGCCGCCGGGCCATGGAGGAAGGCGATGCGCTGCCGGTGACCTGGCGGCACCGCTCCGAGCGGTACGTGGAGAAGCTGGCCACCCCCGACACCTCGGTGGCCGACCTCGTCGGCGACGTCGACCCGATGAAGGTGGCCGAGGGCCGCCAGCTGGGAGATCCGGAGACCATCCACTACGGGCTGCTGCCGCGCTCGCATCGGGGAATCGTCGCCATCAACGAGTTGCCCGACCTGGCCGAACGCATCCAGGTGTCGATGCTGAACGTGATGGAGGAGCGGGACATCCAGATCCGCGGCTACGTGCTGCGGCTGCCGCTGGACGTGCTCGTGGTCGCGTCCGCCAACCCGGAGGACTACACCAACCGCGGCCGGATCATCACGCCGCTGAAGGACCGGTTCGGTGCCGAGATCCGCACCCACTACCCGATCGAGCTGGACGACGAGATCGCGGTCATCGCCCAGGAGGCGCACCTGGTCGCCGAGGTGCCCGAGGTGATCCTGGAGATCCTGGCCCGGTACACCCGTGCGCTTCGCTCGTCCCCGGCGATCAACCAGCGCTCGGGGGTGTCGGCCCGGTTCGCCATCGCTGGCGCGGAGACGATCGCGGCGTCCGCGCTGCACCGGGCGACCGCACGGGGAGAGGCCGAGGCCGTGGCGCGGCTGGTCGACCTCGAAGCCGCCGTGGAGGTGCTGGTCGGCAAGCTGGAGTTCGAGTCCGGCGAGGAGGGACGGGAGGACGACATCCTCGTCCATCTACTGCGGACGGCCACCGCCGAGACCGTCCGGCAGCGGTTCCGGGGAATCGACTTCGCCCCGCTGGTCGGCGCCCTGGACGGCCGGACGACGGTCGCCACCGGTGAGCAGGTGAGCGCGCGGGAGTTCCTGTCGGGGCTGCCGTCCCTGGATGGGGCGGACCTCTACGACCAGGTGTGCGAGCGCTTCGACGCCACCTCGGAGGGTGAGCGGGCCAGCGCGATCGAACTGGCCCTCGAAGGCCTCTACCTCGCCCGCCGCATCTCCAAGGAGTCCGACGACGGCCAGACCATCTACGGGTAGGAGAACGCCGTGCTCGTGAAGTTCGCTCCCGAAAGGGACGTTTGCTCCCGGAATTTCGGTGGCGAACGTCCGTTTCGGGAGCGAACTCGGGGACGCGGGGGTCGCGGACGATGAACGGGCGGCGGCGAGGATCACGGTACGGGCGCTACTCCGGCGGCCCGGATCCGCTCGCGCCCCCGATCGACCTGTCCGAGGCACTCAAGTCGATCGCGGACGACGTGATGGAGGGCTATTCCGCTCAGCGCGCGCTGCGGGAGTACCTGCGTCGCGGGGGACGGGACCAGCTCGGCCTGGACGACCTGGCCGGACGCGTCCAGGCCCGCCGCCGGGACCTGCTCAGCCGGCACCGGCTGGACGGCACGATGGCCGAGGTGAGGAAGCTGCTCGACGACGCCGTCCTCGCCGAGCGCAAGGAACTCGCCCGCGACATCACCCTGGACGACCTCGATCGCGACTTCCGGGAGTTGACGCTGGACAACCTGCCGGCCTCGACGCCGTCCGCCGTGCAGGAGCTCGCCGGCTACGACTGGCGCTCGACCGAGGCCAGGACGTCCTACGAGAAGATCAAGGACCTGCTCGGCCGCGAGCTGCTGGACCAGCACTTCGCCGGCATGAAGCAGGCGATGGAGAACGCGACGGACGCCGACCGCGAAGCCATCCGCGAGATGCTCGCCGACCTGAATCAGCTCCTCGACAAGCACCGACGCGGCGAGGATACGCCGGGCGACTTCGACGAGTTCATGGCGAAGCACGGGCAGTACTTCCCGGAGAACCCGAGCAACGTGGACGAACTGATCGACGCCCTCGCCCAGCGTGCCGCCGCCGCCCAGCGGATGCTGAACTCGATGACGCCCGAGCAGCGCGAGGAGCTGTTGCAGCTGTCGGCGCAGGCGTTCGGCTCCCCGGAACTGATGGCGCAACTCGGCCAGCTGGACGCGAACCTGCAGGCGCTGCGTCCGGGCGAGGACTGGTCGGGCTCGGAGCGGTTCGACGGCTCTGACGGCCTTGGGCTGGGCGACGGCACCGGCGTCCTGCAGGACCTCGCCGAGCTGGACGCGCTGGCCGAGCAGCTCGGCCAGGGCTACGGCGGGGCGCGGATGGAGGACATCGACCTCGACGCCCTGGCCCGCCAGCTGGGCGACGAGGCCGCTGTCTCGGCGCGGACGCTGGCCGAACTGGAGCGCGCGTTGCGGGACGCCGGCTACCTCAGCCGGGTCGAGGACGGCAGCCTGAAGCTGTCGCCGCGGGCCATGCGCCAGCTGGGACGGGCCTTCCTGGCCGACGTCGCCGAGCGGCTGAGCGGACGCACCGGCCAGCGGGACACCCGGCTGGCCGGCGCGTCCGGGGAACCGACCGGCTCGACGCGGCAGTGGGCCTTCGGCGACACCGAGCCGTGGGACGTGACCCGGACCATGCTGAACGCGTTGCGCCGTTCCTCGTCATCGCCTCCCTCTCCCTTGTCATCCCGGCGAACGCCGGGATCCCCACCCGTCCAGACAGGCGATACATCCGAGATCCCGGGTCAGGCCCGGGATGACGCCGCTGGGAGGCCGCGACCGCCGAGCCCTCTGCCGCAGTTCAGTCTCCAACTGGACGACGTCGAGGTCACCGAGACCGAGAGCCGCACGCAGGCGGCGGTCGCCCTGCTGGTCGACGTGTCGTTCTCGATGGCCGCAGAGGGACGCTGGCTGCCGATGAAGCGGACGGCGCTCGCGCTGCACCACCTCATCTCGACCCGGTGGCGGGGCGACCAGCTGCAGCTGATCACCTTCGGCCACTACGCCAAGTCCACCTCGGTCGAGGAGCTGACGGGGCTGCCGGGGCTGAGGGTCCAGGGCACCAACCTGCACCACGGGCTGCTGCTCGCCGAACAACTGTTCCGCCGGAACCCCACGATGCAGCCGGTGCTGCTGGTGGTCACCGACGGTGAGCCGACCGCGCACCTGACGCCGGAGGGGGAGGCCTGGTTCTCCTACCCGCCGAGCATGGAGACGCTGCGGGTGACCGTCACCCAGCTCGACCGGCTGGGCCGCATCGGCGCGTGGGTGACGTTCTTCAAGCTGGGCGACGACCCCGGTCTGAACCGCTTCGTACACCAGATGGCCGATCGGGTGGACGGACGCGTCGTCAGCCCCGACCTGGACGACCTCGGTGCCGCTGTGGTGTCGGAGTACCTGGAAGCCCGGCGGAGATTCTGGGCATGACCGGCATCGGCGAGCGGGCGCCGCGTCCGGGAGGCAGTCCCTGGCTGGTGCCGCTGTGCCTGCTGGTGCTGACGGTGACGGCGGCGGTCTCCTGGTCGGTCCTGCGTCCGGGCACGCACCCGTTCTCCGAGAACTCCTCTCCCGCGCCGGACGTGCCCGTCCGCGAGGCGTCGGTGCAGTTCAGCTTCGACCGGCCCGCCGACTCGCCGTACGAGTCGGCGCGGCTGGACGTGCGCCGCGACGGTGACACCGTCACGGTGACGGCGTTCGCGACGAAGCGCGGCAGGACGGAGACCCCGCTCGGGTCACGCACCTGTCCCGCGGCCGGTATCTGCGCGACCCCCGTCGACAACGACCTGACTCTTGCGGTGCTGCCCGGCAGTGCCGGGGACGTCGGCAGCCTCGACAAGGGACGCGCCCACGCCCAGTACCTGGAGGCCGTGGACCGGACGGCGGTCGCGGTCGAACGGACGCAGAGCGCACATCCCGAACGGCTGATCTGGCGGGCCGAGGACGGACTG
>ERZ778029.1544-NODE-1544-length-18859-cov-5.753350_pt1 | contig 18859 bp, 20 predicted proteins | sample MGYA00375759_ERZ778029 | MGnify/ENA primary metagenome ERZ778029 (study PRJEB29350, sample SAMN05389819) | bioreactor metagenome | isolation source: Ammonium sulfate bioreactor | place: South Africa: University of Cape Town | collected 2014-04-04 ...
CGCGGAAAGCGGAAACGAGACTGGCGCAGGCGAGGCACCGCGTTGAAGCCGCTGCGCGCCGCACCGATACGAGGGAATGGGTCGTGGCCCGACGCGAACGCACCCGCCACCTCATAGAGCTGGGCGGCCTCGTCCAGAAAGCCGGCCTGGTCGATCTCGCCGACGACGATCGCGCCACCCTCTACGGCGCAATGCTCGATTGCGCGGCGCGCGTCCAGGCCGACGACACCGTTCTCGCGCTTTGGAAGCGGCGCGGCAAACGCGCATTCGACGCGGAGGAAACGGCAAGGGAGGAACAACGATGACGGACACCCCGCCCCGCTCCTGGCAGCTCCTTCTTGTCGGTCCCTGCCTCGATCGGATCACGCCCGACATTCAGGACAAGCTCGCGGCGCTGCTCGATCTGCTTCCCGCCACCGCCCGCATCGCTGTCCAGACCGATGCCGGCTATGTCGATGCGTCGCGCGACTGGCCGAGCCATCGGATGGAAACCGTCGATAGCCTGGTGGCCGCCATCGCCGCCACTCCCGGCATCACCCGTATTTCCGTGCCCGAAGATCGCTGATTGATGCTGCCCGATCCACCCGATTTCTACATTATCACCGGCGGTCCAGGCTCCGGCAAAAGCACCCTGATCGAAGCATTGGCGGCGGAGGGGTTCCACCACATGCCCGAAGCCGGTCGGGCCATCATCCGCGATCGGGTCGCGATTGGCGGCACCGCCCTACCCTGGGCCGATCGCGCCGCCTTCGCGGAATTGATGCTGGGTTGGGAATTGCGCTCCTGGCACGAGGCCCATGATCGCGCGGGGCCGGTGATCTTCGATCGCGGCGTGCCCGATGTGATCGGCTATCTGCGCCTGTGCGGCTTGCCGGTCCCCGCCCATGCCGAGCGGGCGGCCGAACTGTTCCACTATCAGCGCCGCGTGTTCATCGCCCCGCCCTGGCGGGAGATTTTCGCAGCCGACGCGGAGCGGAAACAGGACTTCGCGGAAGCACAGGCGACCTATCAGGCAATGGTCGCGGTTTATGCCGGCCTTGGCTACGAGCTGGTGACGCTTCCCCTCGCCCCTGTTTCCGAGCGTGCGCGGTTCGTCCGCGCCTCGATCGAAAGGGGAGCATCCTGACATGGGACCGCGCATGATCTGGCGCGCGCTGCGTAATTTCTTCTGGACCGTCCGGCAAAACCCGGTGTGGGCGATCGGCGCGCTGGCGTTCAGCCCGATCGCCCTCGTCAAGCATCTGTTCGGCGTGTTCTGCGCCTTCGCCATCGTCGGCCTGGTGCTGTCGCTCTCCGCCAAGCTCGCCTTGTGGTATTTCGCCGTGCCCAAGGACACGCTGATCTACAACGGGGCTTATCTCGCGGTTGGGGCGGCCACCATCCTCGTCACGCTGCGCGCCTTCGTCGCCCCGCTGGTCTTGCGCTACGGCTATGCCGATGGCGGCGAAACCCACGGCTCGGCCCGCTTCGCCACCCCGCAGGAAACCCGCGCCCTCGCCCGCAGCGACGGCCTGCTGATCGGCCGCGACTGGAAGAATGGGAAACTGCTGCGCTATGCCGGCCCCGCCCATCTGCTGACGATCGCGCCGACGCGCACCGGCAAGGGTGTGGGCACCATCATCCCCAACCTGATCGACTATCCCGGCGCGATCGTCTGCATCGACCCCAAGGGCGAGAACGCCCGCGTCACCGCGCGCCAGCGCGCAAGGTTCGGCCCGGTCCATGTCCTCGACCCGTTCGGCGTCTCGGGCCACCCTACGGCCGCGTTCAACCCATTGGACCGGATCGACCCGCACGGCCTCGATGCCGCCGACGACTGCATGACGCTCGCCGACGCGCTGGTCCACGACAACACCCAGGCCGAAGCCGAATCCCACTGGAACGAGGAAGCCAAGGCGCTGATCGCCGGCCTGATCCTCCATATCGTCACCGTCGAGCCGCCGGCGACGCGCACGCTCGACACGCTGCGCGCGCACCTGACGCTTGATCCCCCGGCGCTGGCCGCGCTGCTCGCCGAAATGCAGGTGCAAGGCGGCCTGGTCGCGCGCGCCGCCAACCGCCAGCTCGGCAAGGCCGAACGCGAAGCCGCCGGCGTGCTGTCCACCGCGCAGCGCCATACCCATTTCCTCGATTCCCCCCGCATGACCGCCGTTCTCGGCCGATCGGATTTCGCGTTCGCCGATTTGAAAGCCGGCACCGCGACCGTGTTCCTCGTCCTGCCCCCCGATCGGATCGGGGCCTATGCCCGCTGGCTGCGCCTGATGGTCGCTCAAGGGCTGACCGATCTGGCGCGCGCCGGCGTCGCCCCTGCCCGCCCCGTCCTGTTCCTGCTCGATGAATTTGCCGCGCTCGGCCAGCTCGAACCCGTCGAGCGTGCAATGGGCCTGATGGCCGGTTACGGCGTCCAGCTCTGGCCGATCCTGCAAGATATTCACCAGCTCCGCGCGCTCTACGGCCGCCGCGCCGGCACCTTCCTCTCCAATGCCGCTGTGTTGCAGATATTCGGGGTCAACGATCACGACAGCGCAAAGCTGGTTTCCGATCTGCTCGGCCAGGAAACGCTTGTGTTCGAGACAATGAGCCGCGCGATCGACGCGCAGGAAACCGGACTGTCCTACGGCCAGCAGCATGTCGGCCGCCCGCTGCTCACGCCCGATGAAGTCCGCACCCTGCCCGCTTCGCGCCAGCTCCTGTTCCTCGCGGGGCAACGCCCGATCGTCGCCGACAAGCTGGCCTATTTCGCCGATCGCGAGTTCGCCGGCCGGTTCGATCGGGCGTGAAGGCGTTCAGGCCGACACGGCATAGGCCTCGACACGCTTGATCCACGTATCCTTGCAGCTCGAATATGCCTGGCTGTCATTGGGATGAAGCGCCGCGCATTGGCTTTTCTCACGTTCATATTCGGCCGTGATCTACAGAGAAGCGCGCAGATAATCACGAAACGAAGGTGGCGGCGGATGGCCTTACACGCTTGTCACGCTGTCGCCGACGAAACGCCGGCTTCGGAAAAGGTCGCCATTCCTGCGTGACACGCAACCGCCGCGCGGGCCAACAAGATTGCGACACCTGCTCCGGAAGCTTCTCCCAAGCGCATGTCCAGATCGAGCAACGGCCGCAACCCGAGTTTGCTGAGAAGCGCGCGATGGGCCGCTTCGGCCGACACATGCCCGCTCTGGCAATGGTCCAAAATACGGTTATTCAGGTTGGCCAGCGGGAGCATTGCAGCCGTGGCGACGAAACCGTCCAGTATGACCGGAATTCGATGCCGCCTTGCGGCCAGCACGGCTCCGGCCATCGCAGCCAACTCGCGGCCGCCGAGAGCAGTCGCTACGGCTAGCGGATCGCCAAGGATGGAGCGGTGTCGCGCGATCGCCGTCTCGATTGCGGTCACCTTCCGCGCGAGGCCTTCGTCATCGACGCCGGTTCCGCGCCCGACCCAATCGCCGGCGCTGCCACCCAGCAACGCTGTGCAAAGCAGAGCAGCTGCGCTGGTGTTCCCAATACCCATCTCACCGACCGCGAGTAGGTCTGCATCTGCCGGCACGCTGCGGCACCCGATGTTGAACGCAGCGAGAAATTCGTCCGGCTGCATGGCCGGCTCCATCGTGAAATCCCGAGTTGGCCGATCGACCTCGATCCCGATAACGCGCAATTCGGCGCCCGCCGCTTTCGCGACCTGATTGATGGCGGCACCGCCTTGTTCAAAATTGGCGACCATTTGGGCCGTCACCGCAGCCGGATATGCGGAGACGCCGCGAGCGACCACTCCATGATTTCCGGCAAAAACCGTAATTGTCACGCGATTGAGTTGCGGAATGTGCCGGCCCTGCCATCCGGCCAGCCAGACCGCGATTTCTTCCAACCGGCCAAGGCTCCCCAGCGGTTTCGTCAACACCTTCTGCCGTGCAAGGGCTGCGTCCGCCACCTCGCGGTCGGCGTCTGGCAGGGCGCGACAGAAGGCCTCGATGTCGCCTAGAGTGCTAAAATGCATATGATAAACTCAACCTTTGCGCGGCCTTGGTCCCGCGTTGCGCTTTGATCATGAAGAATTTTCTCCATGACCTCCAGACGGCTGTATCGTTTCTTACACGATTACCCATGCCGCACCCGGAAGGCGCGCAGCCGTCAAACTTTACTAGGTGCGCTTGGCTGTTTCCTCTAGTCGGGGCCGCCATCGGCGCAATCGTGGCTACCGTGAATCTAGGTTTGCGAGCGGTCAACGTTCCCGGCATCGCCGCTGCCGCCCTCTCTCTTGGCTTTGGAGCACTCCTGACGGGCGCACTGCATGAGGACGGCCTGGCCGATGTAGCCGATGGCTTCGGCGGCGGAAAAGACCGCAACGCCAAACTGGAAATCATGCGAGATAGCCGTCTCGGCACCTATGGCGCGCTCATTCTCATGGTGGTCTTTGCGACCAAGGCCTCCGCCATCGCCGCTGCACCCGGCGAAATGTCGGTGCGCGGTTTTTTTCGCCGCCCACGCGCTGTCGCGCGGCGTCCTGCCGCTCATGAGGTTGACGCTCGGTCCCGCCCGGACTGACGGGCTCGCCGCGAGCGCCGGCACCCCAAACGTGAGGGTCGCCACCGCCGCAGGCCTCCTGGCGCTGGCCATCGGTTTTCTGGCCCTCCGTTGGCAGCTCGCCTTGGCGGCCGTGTTGCTTGTGGGAGGATGCGTCAGCGTCATGGTATGGATCGCGCGTCGACAGATCGGCGGTCTAACCGGAGACGTGCTCGGCGGAACACAACAGGTGTGTGAGACAACGATCCTCTTGCTCATCGCGGCTTCCCATTGATGAGCTCGGGCGAGGCACATAAACGGCCGCGCGTCGTCGAAAGAAGTCTTTGGCTAATTCGCCATGCTCCCGTAGCGGCCACAAAAGGGGTCATTCACGGACCGAACGCTCCCGCAGATTTGAGCGACCGCGATGCCTTGGCGACGCTGAAAGCTCAGCTCCCCATCGACTGTTACGCGGTCTGTAGCCCCACGCGCCGAACCACAGAAACGGCGCTTGCCCTCGGACTTGATCCAGTCAAGCAACCCGAATTTCGCGAGCAGGACTTCGGAGCATGGACGGGCAAGTCTCACGCTGAACTCGCCGAAGAGCCCGATCCAGCCTACCGGGATTTCTGGATAGCGCCCGCCGATAATGCACCACCCGGCGGGGAAAGTTTCGCCAACCAGATAAACCGAACGAAGGCCGGCTTGGAGATACTGCCTCCTGGAGCTTCCATTCTCGTTGTGCACTCAGGAACAGTCCGCGCCGTCTTGGCAATCGCACTCGATCTTTCCCCGGACGCAGCGTTGCGCTTCGTCATCGATCCGCTTTCCCTGACCAGAGTGGACCTCCTAGAAGGAGGCTCTCGCGTCGGCCAGGTCAATTGGCGCCCTTGATAGCGAGGCGAGGCCCCCCGTCCCGCTCGCCGCTAGCTCCAAGCTGGGAACGACGGGCATCAGGTCGAGAACGGGTTTGGCGGCGATGTTGGGGATCGAAGTCGAATCGATGTGGTGAACTGCCAGGATCACAGCGACGCGCCGTTGAAGGCGCACCGCTTCGTCGGCGGCGCGAACATTCCGCCTGATAGCACGGCCACGATCGCAAGGCAGGATCGGCGTGAAGGCGTTTAAACGGCGCGAGGATCTCGCGTCGGAAAATCGGCCGCCTGGGAGGCCCGTAGAGCGCCGTGGACGTTCGACCCTCAGCCCCTTGCCTGACGCCTGAAAAGAGGCTGGACGGGCCGGAAATCGCGCCTGTGGGGACGTTTCCGCCTTCCCTGTCCTCTCATGTTGGTCGCCGCGCTATCCGCATGGCTTTTCTGGAAAGCCAATTGGACGGTTGGGCTTGGTGGTGAGCTGGATAGCTGGGTGCAGCAATGGAGCCGGATGCCAATCAAATAAAAGCGTGCCGGCGAAGCCGGCTCATCATGGGGATGCCGGGTGGGAGGATGGCTTTAGCCATCCGGGGCGCCCGTAGGGCGCGAGCCGGCGGGGCGAAGCCCCAAGAGGCGGTGCTTTTCTTCCTTTTGACGTGGCCGAAACGTGCGGTGGTCGAAAGTTATCCACAGGGCAGCCCTAGTGTTAATATATGGGTTTAGTGATGTGTTACGGGATTCTGGTGATTTTGTATCCATTTGAAAATACTAAATAAATCAGCCAATTTTTGCACGCCGGTGAATCCACTATGACGAAAAAGCGAATCCAGAGTGACGATAGGGTGAATCCACTCTGACGATAGCTCGCGGCCCTCCAAGCGTAATCGAAATGACGATAGCGGGCGGGTGAATCTGAAATGACGATAATCCGCTTGCGTATGTGAAATGACGATAGTAGCCTTCCGTCACTGAAATGACGATAGACCCCGCCCCTTCCCTGTTTGACGCTGTGCCGGCCGTGGCCGTGGAAGGCGACGATCGCACGCCGCTGCTGCCGGTGCGGCATCCCAACCAGGACCTGTTCATCTGCGACGTGCTGGACGCGATCCCGAAGGATGACATGGCCTCGATGGAGCATCCGGTTTTCTCGCTCTCGACCAAGCCCGACAACCGGATGCGGCGCTACGAGCATAACGGCAACGTCATCGAGATTATCCCTTCGGGCAAGGGCCTGGCGACGATCCACGACAAGGACATATTGATCTACTGCATTTCGCAGCTCGTCGCGAAAATGAACCGGGGCGAATCCCCAAGCCGCACCGTGCGCCTGCAAGCCTATGACATGCTGGTCGCCACCAACCGGCAGACCAGCGGCGAAGGCTATCGGCTGATGGCCGACGCCCTCACCCGCCTGCGCGGAACGACCGTGCGGACCAACATTCAGACGGGCGGCGTCGAGGAAACGCGGATTTTCGGCTTGATCGAGGAAGCCAGGATCACCCGCAAGACGTTCGATGGCCGGATGCTCGATCTCGAAATCACCCTGTCGGAATGGGTGTATCGCTCCGTCATCAGCAAGAACGTCCTAACCCTCCACCGGGACTATTTCCGGCTCCGCAAGCCATTCGAGCGGCGCATGTATGAGCTGGCGCGCAAGCATTGCGGGGTAAAGGACGAATGGAAGATCGGGCTGGAGCTGCTACAGAAGAAATGCGGCTCGAACAGCCCGCTCCGCGTATTCCGGGCCTTGGTCAAGAAGGTCTGCGAGCATGACGCGGACCACGGCCATTTCCCCGACTATGCGGTGACAATGGACGATGACGTCATTCTGTTTCGCAATCGCTCAGGCCTCAAGACAAAGCCCGCTTCCGTCAGCATCGCCAACGATGCACCCTATATCGACCCCGAAACCATGCACGACGCCAAAACCGCCGCGCCGGGATATGACATCTACGCGCTCTATGACGAATGGGTGTCGTGGTGGCACGACATGGGCAAGCCCGAACTCAAAAGCCCCGCCGGGGCGTTCATCGGCTTCTGCAAGAAGCGACATGAACGCAAACCGATGCGCTGATTTCATGTGAGCAAGCAATCATGCCCACATGCAAACACATTGATGGGACTGATAATCAGGCCTAGCGGGATTGACCACTCTTTGCCTGCTGCACCGTGCGCAGTTCTCGATAGCTAATCCGCTGCACTCCATGCCGATCGAGCAGGACGGCTACGCTGGGATCGGTCAACGCTGCGGCGTCATGTACGCGAATATCCGCATGGTCGCGGTCGTAGCCGCGCAACTCCTCTCCATCGAGAACAGGATGGGTAAACAGCTCCGTCACGCCGTAAGGCAGTGCTGGGCACTCCTCGAACATCACGTCACGCGTGGGGCGCGGCCAAGTGTAGATCAGGTGATCGACCGACAGAATGCCGCGCGCCTCTGCCATGTCGCGTGCCGGGAAAAGCGATTGGACCGGAAGCCGGATCGGAAGCCCGAGCTGCTCGGCAAGATCCAGGTAGATCGCGAACAGTGCTGGGTTGGCGTGCAGGACATCCATATGCGTATCGATGTGCGTGACATCGACACCCCAGGACAAAGCAGCATCGACCTGGGCGCGACATTCGGCCCGGACCTCTTCGATATCCTGCTGATCAAGGGCAAGCGCAGTCGTGGCCGGGAGGAAGCCGCCGGCATCGCATAACGACGCCGCGCCGGTCAGGCTCCGCCAGCGATAGCCCGCGTGTTCGCTGGTCAAGGTCAGGTGGACGCCGACAGGCGACCCCTCGAACATGCTCGCCGCCTCGGCCGCCCAAGGGCAGGGAACCATGAGCGACGCGCTAGTAGCGATGCCATAGGTCATGGCCCGGAGCGCGGCCACGTTGGCGCTATGGCTCGATCCAACATCGTCACAGTTGACGATGAGAAGCCGAGCGTCGGGAGAGAATCCTAATCGCTGGGCAAGCGAGGCCATGACTAATTCCATTCTAATATGTTTGCATGTTCACATGTCTACTTGCCTACAGGACTTTCCCCCATCTTGCGTAGCCAGTCGTTGAACGCCTCCGCCATTGCGTCCTGTAGGCTCATCCCGTGCTTACGGGCGGTCATGTGCATGGAGAAGGACATTTCCGGGCTGAAATAGCCCGTCATGGCCTTCTTGCCTTGACGGCTCGGCGCAACCGGGCTGGAGCTGGCGATCGGCGCGGCCGCCCTCCCCTCCGGCTCGGCCGACGCCGGCGTCGGCGCGGGATCGCGATCCCGCAATGCAAGCAATGATCCCTTCCGGCTCATGCGCTGGCCCTCCGCTTCTTTGATGCTTGCATGTTTACATGCTCGCATGTCCACTTGTAAAGCTGCCGCACCTCGTCAGCCGCTTTGCCGTCCGGCTCGATCTCCATCGCGGTTTTCCCCTCGGCCGCCGCATGGCGGAAGGCGGCGCGATCCGCGATATGGAGTGGGCAGGCGTCCAGCCCATAATCCTGTACGAGCTGCGTCGCTTCTTCATACATGCGCGGCGCCGTCGGGCTTCCCGCCGTGAAGATCACGAAAGCGGGCTTGCCGCGCATCTTCACAAGGCTGGCTGTCGTCTTGATCGCGGCGAGGTCGAACGCGCTCGGCCGACAGGGGATCAGCACCAGGTCGGCCGCCTCGACGGCGGCGCTGGCGGCGCTGTCGGCATGGGGCGGGGTGTCGATCACGATAAACGCCGCGCCCTGCGCCGTTGCCTGCTCGATCTTGGCGGCGAGGCGAGGGGGCGCGCTGTCGATCACGACCGGGGGCGCATCCTGTCGCCATGCCGCCCATTGGCTCGCCGTCGCCTGTGGATCAAGGTCGATCACCAGCGCGGTATGCCCGGAATCTTCGGCGGCGGCGGCCAGATGCAGGGCGAGGGTGGTCTTGCCCGCGCCCCCCTTCTGGCTGATGATGGCAATTGTTGGCATGTGAATATCCTTACATGACCGCATGTTTGCATGTGGGCATAGCGCACGCCACGCCCGAATGAAAGGGGCAGGGGGGGGACTTAGCCCCCTTCGCCATCGTCCCCCTCGTCGTCGTCATCCAGCGGCTCATGCTGCATGACCCCATGATCCTCGATCGGGCAAAGCGGCGCTCCGGCCAGTTCCAACCATTTGCGGGCGGTCCTGACGGTATAGCCGCACGTCGCGCACTCGCATTTGAGCATCCGGGTTTTCTGCTTCTTGGGCGCGGTCGACTCCCCGCCGGTGTCGAGACGGGCATGGGGGAGGGGGCCAGCGTCGGCCAGGATCGGCGCGACCGCCGCAAGGAAGACGTCGCCGGGGGTGGTGGCGCGCATCGGTCCGACCAGCCCCAGCCCCAACGCGACCCGTTTAAACGCCTTCCCATGTCCTGCCGGGATGCCGACGGCGGCGTGGACCAGCTCATGCGCGAGGATCGCCGCGATCTGTGCCGGCATGGCGTCGGGCGCGTGCGCCAAGTCCGGGCGGATGAAGATTTCAAAATGCCCGTCCGCGCTCAGCCGGTTGTCCCAGCACTCGCCGATCGCCTTGCCCTTGGCTCCCCTGCTGGTGAAGCCGATCGCCACGCGCACCCGGTCGGGCAAGGGGGCGTCCAGCGCCTCGAACAAGGGAGCCATGCCCTGCGCCACGCGATTGAGCCAGCTTTCGCGGTTGTCCTGTTCCATGCCTTCTACTCCCTTCAAATCGCCTGTCCGGCGATGGCCATGCCATCGGCCGGAACACGGACGCCCAAGAACGCCGGCGAGAGAGGGGGGCAGCTGGAATCGACGGGGTGGAGCGGGCGCAGCGAGGCACAGCCGAGTGAGCCACGGCCCGTCTATTCCCGTTGCTGGGGAGAGGGGGGCGGAACGTCCTCTCCCCACTGAACAAACGACATGCCGGCGCCAGCGCCGGCACATTGACCCTCGCGAGATCCGCGCAGCGATCTCGCTCCCGCCATGTGGATCGTCACCTTGGGCCAAGACCGCTTGCGGGCTTGGGGAGCGTAAGCGACTAGAGCCACGGTGCCGCGCCAGCGGCAGGCGCTTGACCGCTTTGGCTATCAGCCTTGCACTAGTGCAACCTTTGCACTACATTGAAGCATGGTCACGATGTATCGCGGTCCCCGCTGGAAAATTGCTGTCTATGGCCGCGATCATGGCGTGCCGCATTTTCACATCGAAGGCCCGGATTACCGTTGCTCGGTCGCGATCGTCTCATTCGAGTTGATCGTGGGGACCGTGCCGGCGGCGGTCCTGAAAGACGCATTGGAATGGGCGATGCCTAATCAGGCTTTGCTCATGCAGACGTGGCAGGAGTTGAACGGATGAACATTGCCGACAAGACCCGCACCATTACCGCTGTGTGCGCGATCGGGCCGTCATCGCTGCATTTGTCGTGGTCGGACGGGACGGCGGCCGATCTCGGTCTTGGCGCGGTCCTCGCCGATCGGGCCTTTGCTGCGTTGCGCGATCCGGGCGAGTTCGCCAAGGTCGAAGTGGGCGATTGGGGGCATAGCCTGGCTTGGCCTTCGGGGGCCGAGCTGGGCGCGGATATGCTGTGGCTCGAAACGCTGTCGGCAACCGGACATGGCGACGTGCGCGCGTTCCTCGAATGGCGGTTGCGTCATGCCCTGTCGCTGTCGAAGGCGGCCGACGCGCTGGGCGTCTCGCGCCGGATGGTCGCCTATTATTCCAACGGCGAAAAGAGGGTGCCAAAACCGATCCTGCTGGCCTGCCGGGGCTGGGAAGTCAGCGCCGGACTGCACCGGGCCGCATAGGGGCAGGGAGCGCCATGAGGGCCATATTCACCCGCCACGGCGAAAGCACCGGCAACGCCGGCGTGCCGTGTCACGATCTGGCGACGATTGAGCTGACGGAGCGGGGCCACGAACAGGCGCGCGCGATCGCGGCGAGCTGGACCGAAGCGCCCGCGCTCATCGTCACGTCGCCCTATACCCGCACCCGGCAAACCGCCGCGCCGACTATCGCCAGATTCTCCGCCGTGCCGGTGGAAACGTGGCCGATAGAAGAGTTCACCTATCTGCAACCGGCGCGCTGGAATGGCACGCGCAGCGCCGAACGAATGCCGCACCTCGAACGCTATTGGAGTGAGGCCGACCCGGATTATTGCGACGGGGAAGGGGCGGAGAGTTTCCGCGCCTTGCTCCGGCGCTGCGACGCGGCACTGGCCCGCCTCGCCGCCATGCCTGCCGGATCGCTGGTCTATGTGTTCGGGCATGGACAGTTCATCCAGGCCGCGCGCGCGATCGTCACGGACGCCCATCTGGACGATCGGGGCAAGATGCTCCGCTTCTGGCGCAAGGGTGAGCCGCCGGCGATCGGCAACGCCGAGCGGGTGGCGTTTCATAAGGTGGGCGACCGCTGGGAATGTCCGGCGGCCGTCGCCGCCTAGATCAACACCCGCTCCACCTCGTCCAACGTCACGTCATCGGGTCGGCGATCGTAGAGCTGGGTGGTGCGGGTCGAGCTATGGTTCGCCATCGTCGCAGCCGTCTCCAACGTGCCGCCGTTCTTCAAATAGGTGGTGATCCCGGTCGCGCGGAAGGAGTGGTTGCCGATCGCCGTCCCGATCTCGGCCGCCGCCGCGCGTCGCCGCACCATCGCGAACGCATTGGCTTGGGGCAGGGGGGTATCGCTGAGGCGCTTGGTCCCGCGCGCGATCGTGCGGAACAGCGGTCCCTTGGCCTGCCCGCGCAACTCGCAGCCGTCGATATAGGCGGTCAGATACTCCTCAAGATTGTGATGGCACGGCATTTCATGGCGCTTGCCGCCCTTTTCGTGCAGACGCACCCATAGCCGCCGGTTCTGCATGAACACGTCCTCGACGCGCATGGACAGCGCTGCGCCGATCCGCGCGAAGCTATAGACCATGAGCGCTATCAGGGCGCGGTCACGCAGACCCGCATCGGTGCCCAAGTCGATGCTGTCGAGCAACCGCCGCGCCTCGTCGGGGGCCAGCACCGGGGTCTTGCCGCGCCGCACGCTGTGCGCCGGCCCGCGCACCGATGCGGCCGGGTTCGTCGGCATGACCTGGCCTGTCACCAGCCAGTCGAACAGATGACGCACACCGGCGAGGCGCTGCTTGACGGTCGGGACGCTCACCTCGCGGCCGAGCCGCTCAACCCACGCCGCGACGTGAAGTGGCTGCACGCCCGCGAGCGACGTAACGCCGCGCGCCGCTACCCAAGCCAGGAAATCGCCTGCCGCGCGTGCATAGGCGCGGCGCGTATGGGGATTGCGGATCGTGACGGCGAAGAATTCCAGGAAGCGAAGCTGCGCGCGATCGTCGGCCGATGCGACCAGCGCCGGCAGCGCGAACGCGGGTGAGGGCAGGGGGGCGAGCTGGTTCAGCATAGCGGCACGCCACGGATGACGGTATCGCCCACGAGGATCTTGGCGATGCCGGTCCCGACGATTGTCTCCATTCGCCCCATAAGGGTCTCGATCGCGCTGCCGGGGAAGGTGATGTCGAGAACGTGGGAATTGGGGACAGGGAGGCCGACTTCGTCGATGACGATCGGGCTGGGACTGATTTGGACACGGTAAGACATGACCGGATTCTAGCGCACCATCTATATATGATAAAGGACATTATCATATATAGGCCGGGGCGTGAATCCGGGTTTTGCTGCAATCTCGCAGCCGGGTCGGCGGGGACTAACAAGGAAGCCGAAAACCCTTTTCTATTCCCATATTTGGTGGCTACACGGGCGAGATGTGATGGAGTCCCCTGCTCATTCTCTTGGGTCGTCGCGGTTGGCCATCAATCCGGTCATATACGACGCGATCGGCACGCGGCTCGGGCTGCGATGGCTACCGACCAGGCGTTCAATCCCAGTCGGCATACCTGCTTCAGCTCCTGGATCATCGTGAGAGGGTTCGCATGGGCGCTGTAATGCTTCAGGGCACCGGTTCCGATGTCGGCAAATCGGTGCTCGTCGCCGGCCTCTGCCGCGCCATTGCCAATCGCGGACTGACGGTACGGCCATTCAAGCCGCAAAATATGTCCAACAACGCGGCGGTGACGATCGATGGCGGCGAGATTGGCCGTGCCCAAGCCACACAGGCGCTTGCGTGCCGGGTCGAACCGACGGCCGATATGAACCCCGTGCTGCTGAAACCCCAAGCCGATCGGACATCCCAGCTCATCGTCCACGGGAGAGTGCGCGGCACACTCGCCACCGGCAATTTTCGCGAAGGCCGCGCCGCGCTGCTGGAGGACGTGCTGGTGAGCTACCACCGGCTGCGCGCGCAATGTGATATCGTGGTGGTCGAAGGCGCCGGCTCACCCGCCGAAATCAACCTGCGCGCCGGCGACATCGCCAACATGGGTTTCGCCCGTGCGGCGGCCGTGCCGGTCGTGCTCGTCGGCGACATCGATCGCGGCGGCGTCATCGCGGCGATCGTCGGCACGCGCGCGGTGATCGATCCCGAAGACGCGACGATGATCCAGGGATTCCTCATCAACAAGTTTCGCGGTGATCTCGCGCTGTTCGAGGACGGCTATCGCGACATCGAACGCCTATCGGGCTGGCGCGGCCTCGGCGTGGTGCCGTGGCTCGCCGAATGCGCATGGCTGCCGAGCGAGGATGCGGTCGTGCTGGAGAGGCGGCAGTCATCCGCCTCGGGCCGATTGCTGGTCGCCTGCCCCATCATACCGCGCATCTCCAATTTCGACGATCTCGATCCGCTCAAGCTCGAATCGGGCATAGAACTGGCGATGATTTCACCGGGTCAGCCAATCCCGACCGAAGCTGCTTTGATCGTGCTACCGGGTTCCAAGGCGACGATCGCGGACCTCGCCGCGATACGGCGCGAAGGATGGGACATCGATATCCTCGCCCACCATCGTCGTGGCGGCGCGGTTTTGGGCCTGTGCGGCGGTTATCAGATGCTCGGCAAGCACATCGCGGACCCGGACGGCATCGAGGGTGCGCAGGCCGACGTAGCGGGCCTCGGGCTGCTTGACGTCGAGACCGTGCTAGCTGGCAATAAGACGCTGCGGCGAGTTGCGGGAGAGGCGCTGGGCGCGCGCTGTGAGGGTTATGAGATGCACATCGGCGCTACCGTTGGTCCCGATACAGCGCGCCCGCTCGTGCGGCTCGACGGCGGCCGTAATGATGGTGCGGTGAGCGCAGACGGCCTGGTTTCGGGCACCTACCTTCACGGCCTGCTAGCTGATGCTGGGCAGCGCGCGGCATGGATCGCGCGGCTCGGCGGCAAAAGTGGTGGGGTCGATTATCACGCTTCGGTCGATGCCGCGCTCGACGGCATCGCCGCCGAACTCGAACGGCATATCGATATCGATGTGATCCTAGCCCTTTCGGCAAAGGCAGGCTAAGGCCATGGCAGTCGATCTCCACGATAGAGAACCCGACAGCGGGATGGTCGCCCGACACAGCAGTCTTTTGCGAGGTTCGATACTACCTCGATCCGAACAGACTAAAGAAGTTCGAGGATTATGGGCGCGCTTGGGTCCGGTTGATCGAACGGCAGGCGGGATTCATTACGGCTTCTTCATGCCACGCGCGGCACCAAGCGATACGACCATCAGTTTGGTGGAGCAATATTTGCACCACCTATTCCGTTGCCGGCTTTACCTCGATCGTGCAGCGCGCCGGCTTCTTCGCTTTCGTGGCGGCCACGCGACAGGCTTGCAGCGCCTCGCGGTTGCCGTCGGCGAGCGGGTTCGCCGCGACGATCATCTCCCAGCTCGCCGGCGAGCCTCGCGCCATCAGACGCGCGCCGGCGTCCCACATCGTCGGTTCGCCAAGCACCCGCATCGCCCCGCGCTCGGGCCATAGCCAGCTCGCCGGCATCAACCGCGCGATCGGGGAGGCGAGCAGCGCATAGAGCAGTATCGCCAGCCCCGCGCTCCCCAGCCCGATCCCGATCAACCAGCGGTCCTGGGTGTCGCGGTCGCGCCGTGATCGCGTGATGCTCTGCAAATCGCGTGTTGCCGTGGTCATATCGCCGCGCGTGCTGTTGACCAGGTTGCGCAGCTCGGCCGTGGCGTCGGCCACCGAAGCGTTTACACGGCTCCCCATCGCCTCCGGGGTGATCATCATCGCGGGCCGTTTGCTCAAGCCGTCGATCTGGTGGACCAGCGCCACCAATATCTTCTCCGTGCGCTCAAGCGTCGGCTCGTAGTCGGGAATTTCGATGGACTCGCGCGCGGCGGTCAGCCCTTCGATCGCGCTGCGCAGCAACGACACCTCGCCGCGCAACCGCTCAAATGCCGCTTCCGGATCGTCGCCGGCATGGGGTTCGCGATACTCGTCCTCGTCCATCATCCTCTCCCTATCGGCTCATGCCGCGTCCCATGCCGATCCCCAAATCCCGCGCTAGCTCGCGGCCAAGATCGCCCCCGCCGATCGCACGGCCCCGGCTCATGCCGATCTCAAGCCCCAGCTCGCGGGTGCGGTTACGCAGCAGCGATTCCACCTGGGGGTCGCGCTCAAGGCTTTTCGCCATACCCGCCATTTCCTTGGCCGTGCGCTCGCGGCCCGCCATGTCACCGACGCGATAGAGGCGGTCGCGCTCCTGTTGGAGGCCCTGCCAGCGTTCCACGAACCGATCGGCGCGCAAGGCCGGATCGGCGCGCACGCGCGCTTCCTGCGCCATCGCTTCGAGCATCGGCCCGCTGCGCCCCGCCGCCGCTTCGCGCAGCAAGGCGGGATCGCGCTGCATCGCCGATGCGAGGTCGCGCGAGGCTCCCGGCTTGATCTGCTCGAGCGCTTGGCTCGAGCGCTCGAGCGCGACTTTCTGATGTTCCAAGATTGGAGCGTCCGACGCGCGCGCCTGCAACACCACCTCGGACGCACGCGAGGCCCGCTCAACCGCTCGCGCGAACGTCCGATCGTGGCCGCGATCGGCCAGCGCCGGCGCGCGCTCCGCGCCCTTGGCCGGCTCGGCCGACAGCTTCAAACCATCGAACATTCCGCGTTTGGGGGCCGCCTTCTCGCGCTCGCGTGTCGGCGTCGGCTCCGGGGCGGGCCGGAAGCCATCGAACATGCCTCGCCGCGGTTGCCGCTCCGCCGCGGCCTTCGCCTCGCCAGCGCCGCGGTCGATCGATCGGGAATCTTCGCCCATCTGGCGCGAAGATCCAGCGCGGGGTGCGAGGATCTCGATGCGAGGATCTCGCGCCGGTTCCGGCAAGCGGATCTCGCCCGACAAGCCGCGCCGGTCCGCGAAAGCACGAACCTCCGCATCCGGATCGCGCGCATAGTCGGACGCCATATCCTTCGCCCGCTCGCGCGACAGGGTGCGGACAAGCTGGCGCTGGTTGGCGAAATCGTCGCGGCCGTAATGGAGCTGCACCCCATCGCGGTGCCGCGACAACGCCACATAGGCCGAATGGCGGTCCATACCGGGGGTGGCGAGGACGTGCGCCCGATCGACCGTCACCCCCTGCGATTTATGGATGGTGGCGGCATAGCCATGATCGACATGGGCATAATCTTTCAGGTCGAACGCGACCGATCGCCCGTCATCGAGCCGCACCGCCATGCTGTCGGGCGATACGCGCTCGACCTTCCCCAGCGTGCCGTTCTTCACGCCAAGGCCGCGTTCGTTTTTCAGGAACATGATGCGGTCGCCGCTCGCGAACTCGCGCGCGCCCCGCTCGGCCGACACGCGCACATCGTCCCCCAGCTCGCCGCTGGCGCGCATCCGGTCGCGCGCGGCCAGGTTCAAATCGCGCACCTCCGCATTGGTATGGGTGAGGATGATCCGGCTTTGCTCCGGCGCGGCGAGGCGCTGCGCGTCCCAGCGGTCCACAAGGTCGCTGCGCGCCTGCTCGCGCGTCTCGGCCGCCTCGACCATGCCATGCCGCTCATAGGCATGGACGGCCTCGCCGGTGCGGCCCGTCGCCAGCGCCTTCGTCGCGTCGCGCTGCCAGTCCTCACGCTGCCGGCGTATGCTGGTGATCTCGGCCGCGCCGTGCCGCTCCGCGAGGCTGCGGAACGCCGCGCCGGCCTCGATCGCTTGCAACTGCTCCGGGTCGCCGACAAGCACGACCTTCGCGCCCGCCTGCTCGGCCGCCGACAGCACGCGCTCCATCTGGCGCGTGCCGATCATGCCGGCCTCGTCTATCACCAGCACGTCGCGATTGGTCAGCAGCTCGCGGCCCTGGTCCCACTGATATTCAAGGCTGGCGATCGTCCGTGACGCGATGCCCGACCCGCCTTCCAGATTCTCGGCCGCGATCCCCGACAAGGCCGCGCCGCGCACCTGATAGCCCTGATGCTCCCACGCCTCGCGCGCCACCCCCAGCATCGCCGACTTGCCGGTGCCGGCATAGCCGACGACTATGGCAAGATCGCCCTTGCCGACTATATGTTCCAAAGCGGCCTGCTGCTCACCCCCCAGCACCAGGCCCCCACTCCCGGCGGCGTCCAGCTCCCTTGAAAGCGACGCTGCCGGGAGACCATGCCCCTCCCTTGCGCCAAGCCGATCGGCGGCACGCTCAAGCCGCTGCTCGGTGTCGATCATGTCGCGGGAGGTAAAGCGGTCCTCGCCGCGCCCGTCCTTCCCCAGCGCCACCAATTCAGGCGAGGATTTGACCGCGCTCATGGCCTGGTCGAACTGATCCTTGCCGTCGCTGTGCCGGTGGACGAACATCGCCAGGTCGCGCGTGGTGAACGTCGCCTGTTGGCGCGTGATGCCGTCGAGCGCGATCGACGGGTTGGCGATGATCTTCTCGCCATTCTCGCGCGCGATCCGCGCATGGTCCTCGACCCGCTCCGCCTCAAGCCCCTGTTCGGGCATACGCGATGCCGCCGGCCCGATCTTGTGCTGCGGCTCCAGGTCGATGCCCTGCGCCTCCAAGGTGCGATGATCTATGCGGGCATCAATATCCAGCTCGGCAAGCCGCTCGTTGACATGGTTCGCCCATGCCTCGCGCCACCCCTCCAACAGCTCGGTTCGGTTCCAGTCGCGAACCTTCTTCCCGAACCCCTCCCCGTCCACCTCGCGCATCGCCAGCATCACATGCGCGTGCGGCTTCGCGCTGCCGTCCTTGGCCTTGTCCCAATGCACATTGAGGTCCGCGACCATGCCGCGCTCGACAAACTGCTTTTCGACAAATTCGCGGGCGAGCGCGACGCCCTGCGCCTGATTCATTTCGCGCGGAATCGAGAACTCTATCTCGCGGGCAAGCTGGGCGTCCTTCCTGATCTCTCCCGCCTCGACCTCGTTCCACAAGGTCGTGCGGTCGTTTAAACGTTCTGGCGCACCTTCGGGCAACATGATTTCAGAATGGACGACGCCGGCCTTGTTCGAGAAATCATGGTCGCGCCCTAGCCGGTCATCGTGCAGCCGTTCCGCCGCACGATAGGCAGCGGACGCAACGGCGCTCGATCCGTTGGCGCGACTGATGACCTTGGCCGAGAAATGGTAGATCGCCATGATGACCCCTATACTGCCTTTCTTAGAGCATGTCGGCAACGACGTATAAGCGCGCACTCACACTCTCTGCCGTTCGTGTGATTG
>ERZ778029.1554-NODE-1554-length-18747-cov-3.461427_pt1 | contig 18747 bp, 16 predicted proteins | sample MGYA00375759_ERZ778029 | MGnify/ENA primary metagenome ERZ778029 (study PRJEB29350, sample SAMN05389819) | bioreactor metagenome | isolation source: Ammonium sulfate bioreactor | place: South Africa: University of Cape Town | collected 2014-04-04 ...
GCCAATTGAACTTCAAACGGGTGATATTATTCATTTAGTTTTTCGTAAAGATGAACCGAGTGCAAGTAAAATTTTCAATTACAAAAAATCTCGTAGATATACGTATGCGTGTATGTTTGATTTAGACGTGATCTATCAATTGGATATTCCACCGTTAGGCAAATCGAAGCGAAAAGTTGATTCTGATATTGAAAATGAATTCAAACGTTTAAAAGCAAACGAAAATCTAACGAATCAAGCTCGTGATGACATGGAAGATATTCTTACTTGTCTTTGTTGTCAAGATGTGATGTCGAATCCGATTTGTTTGGAACCATGTTTACATGCATTTTGTAATGATTGTTATCGTTCATGGGAACGTATTCAACGAACATGTCCGAAATGTCGAGTGAAGGTCACAAGCACGAAGAAAAATGTGGTTATAAATGGCATTTTAGATGCATTTTATAAAGCGTATCCAGAGAGAAAACCAGTTTTACAACCTATTGAAAATCAAAATATAACAGTCATTAACATACAAGATCAAGTGGGAATGGAATGGGAGATGTATTTTTATGAATATTTCAATGTTTAGATCGAAGAAGAAGAAGACGATGATGAGAATGAATTTGATGATGATGATGACGATGACGATGATGAAGAAAACGATCATCATGATGATGATGATGATGAAGAAGAAGAGGATGAAGAGGATGAAGAAGAAGAAGAAGAAGGTCCTTTGTAAGTTTTAGTTTTTTGATCATTCATTTATTTGAATGTAAATTCCAGCGTTTTGACAATGGCAACGCCGACGCCCGATGTTCAATTTCGTTGTCAACAATGTCCACCAAATCGATTTGGTAACACTATCTTTTATTTCTTTAAAAATAAAACCTATTTTCTCTTCTATTTACAGTTCGTCGAGCGAATCCAGCGGATTATAAATGTAAACCCGGTGAAAATCATGTTCTTTGTCAATGCTGTACTCAAGCAATGCCCGATCGACATAATCAACCAGATATCCATCAAAATTGTAAATAAAACTAAATTCAATTTCGTCATTCGTTTCCAATTTTTGTGTTTCTAGGTGAAATTTGTCATCAATATTTTTGCAATCTTTACTATGATCAATGTCAACGAAACGATTGTTCGGGATGTTTAAATCAATTAAAACGTATGTTCATTGGCGAATAAAAATAGAAAATTGTCGTTTTTTTTCCTTATAAATTTAGATATGAATTTTAATGCTCGTCATTTAATGAACTTTGTCAATAATAATCAAATCGAAACGCAAATTCTTCGAAATTATCTTGCGAAATACCGTTTATCGATATCTGATTTTCTTGTTCTTTGTTGTCAACGTCTCGATCGAAAAGATTTTCAATCATCAATTATCAATCAAACAACAACAACAACAGGTAAAAATAAAAATAAACTTTGCCAATAAAATATGTTGGTTGGTTTAAATTTTAGTTCCATCGAATTTAATTGTTTGTTATCGATGTGCTTTGAATATTTTCAAAGATTTAGCTTATCAATTTCGAGCGTCAATGAAACCTACCGATATCTTACCAGTAAATTTACGCCAACGAGAAAATTGTTACTATGGCAAACATTGTCGAACACAACATACGAAATTAGGTCACGCACAAAAATATAATCATGCTTGTGAACAAACGAAACATTAAACAGAAAAGGAAATACGTAGATCTTTGTAAATAAAAATGAACAATTGTTATATTATATATATTTTTTTTAAATTCAATTATTGAAAAACAAAAGCTAATTGAGATTCTTATGTTTGTAGATGTCAAATGTGCCGATATTCTATCCGACGTACGAAGAATTTCGAAATTTTTCAGCATATATATCCAAAATCGAATCGTTAGATGCACATAAAATCGGTCTAGCTAAAATTGTACCACCCAAAGAATGGATTGCAAGAAAATCGGGCTATAAACAGAAACAAATCGATGATACAATTGTTGAAAATCCAATTAAACAAGAAGTTCACGGTAAAGATGGTTTCTATTCCGTTTATAATATTCAACAGAAATCAATTAAATTGAATTATTTCGAAAAATTATGTCAAACAAGTCGATATGCAACGCCTAAACATTTAACACATAATTACGAAAAATTAGAACGAAAATATTGGCAAAATTTAACATCGATTTCACCGATCTATGGTGCTGATGTTAGTGGCTCATTCTATGATTCAACACAAACAATTTGGAATGTAACAAATCTCGGTACAATTCTCGATGATCTACAAGTCGAATGTGGTACGAAAATCGAAGGTGTCAACACGACATATCTCTATTTCGGTATGTGGAAAGCAACATTTGCTTGGCACACCGAAGATATGGACTTATATTCAATAAATTATCTGCATTTCGGTGCGCCGAAACAATGGTATGTCATACCTCCATCGTACGGCAAACATTTCGAAAAATTTGCTGCTCTACATTATCCATCATTAGCTAGTCGTTGTCCAGGTTTTCTTCGTCATAAAATGACTCTAATAGCTCCATCGATCCTTGCCAAACAATCGATTCCCTATTATAAAATGACTCAATTCGAAAACGAATTTATTATTACATTTCCATATGCATATCATTCGGGTTTTAATTACGGTTTTAATTGTGCTGAATCGACGAATTTTGCACTCGAACGTTGGATTGAATATGGTAAACATGCAATTCAATGTGCTTGTCGACATGATATGGTTAAAATCGACATGGATCGATTTGTTTTGAAATATCAACCGGATTTATACGACGATTGGTCGAAAGGTATTCAACTCACATTACATCCTGAAGATAAACAAATTCGACAAGCAAATTCAACGATTATTCGAAGTTCACCGACAAAAAAACGTCTACGAATCAATTCGAAACATTTCTCAACTAATAAATCCATACAATTAATTCATCAGGAAACAATATCCGACGAACGATATTCGTGTATCTATCGTGATCTAGCTCAATTTGATAAACAAAATCCCATGTTCATTTCGAAATATTCACAACCATTGATTCGTGCTGCACTTTCACGAGCTGATTTTAAAACAAATAATCTATTGAATATTTCAGCTCGATTGACATTAAATCTTTCATCGATACCTCATCGAATACTTTTTCATGGTTTTAAACAATCGAATATCTATCAAGAATATCTTCTCGACGGTCTTTGGCATTATCAAAAACGAAATTTTCCTATTGAACAATTGTTTAATCAACAATTAAATTCATGTGCAATTTGTTATCTATTCAATTCGAAAAACGTTCGATTTCATTGTCATCTATTCAATATCAAACAAATTTCACATGAAATTCTTCAATGTTTCGATTGTCAAATATGTGTTCATCAAGATTGTTATGAGAATTTATGTTTATTATTCAATATTAAAATGAATGAAAATCATGAGAAATGGTTTTGTCAACGATGTTCATTGAAATCACCAAATGATCACTGTACAGCTTGTTTATTTCGAGGTGGTTTACTTGTTCAATCATTTGTATCTTCTCAATCATTTATTCATGCAATATGTTCGATCTATTCTTATTATTCACATCCAATCAAATCATTGAATTCAACATGTTCATATTGTTGGTCATTCAGTCCATTAGCTTATCGACAACTACCAACACATATCTATGCATTTTGTAAGAATTCGACATGTTCAAATCGTTTTCATGTTACTTGTGGTCTTCTGAATAATTGTACATTTGAATTCGATTCAAACGAATCAATCATCAATGCGTATTGTCATTTACATAATCAATCGAAAGATAATATTAATTATGAAACTATCGATCATTCCATCGAACAACAACGATATGATGATGAGGAAGATGATGGTGAAATTCTTGCTGAACATCAACGAATATCAATTGGCACACGTGTTCGATCGATTGAAAATAATGATGAACGAATCGGTCGAGTTATTGAGAATGAAATTAGTTTTCATTATGTTGTAGATTTTGGCGATGGATGTTATAGTCATGATATGCTTGCTGAAGATATTCTCGATTTTGATCTTTCGACACTTGTCAAAGGCTCGAATATACGTATTAAATGGACAGATGGAGTGATTTATTCATGTAAATACATTGGCCGTAAACGTGTACTTTTGTATCATATTGAATTTGACAATGAAACACGACAAATGCGTCGAGAAGAATTCGTTTGTGAACACCCTCAACAACAACAAACTGTAACATCATCGTTGAAAATGAATCAATCCGAAAACGAACATAACTATAGTCGACGACAACCAGTTACGACAAAATCCAAACGAAAGAAAAATAGTCGTAAACGAAAACGCATTTCATCAATATCAACAATTGAAGATATTCAGGAATAGAACATAACAAAATTTTTGTATATGATGTTTGTTTTTTTTTGTTGTTGTTGTTCTCATTTTGCAATTATTTAATCAATAGCGATTTTCTCAAAAGAAAAACAAACAGCAGACGAAACGAAAATTCTCATTTTTAAAAAATATTTTGTTAGGCGAGATTTGCCGGTGATGTTTGTTTTTGCTGTCATAGCGTTATTCTGATTTTCTTTCTTTTCTTTTCTTTTTTTTATAAATATAAATGATGAACATAACACCACAGCACAATCTTTCTGTCTATGATATCATTTAATTGAACATATGATGTTAGTTACGTATATAACTGTATGATCGGTAATCCAGCTGTGCAATGAATGATTTATTTTTTGTTATCTTTTTTCTTATGATCGATTGGCAAGACAAGTCGATTCTATCTATTATTATTACGATGGTCAGAAAAAGATAAGTATGTTGTTGAAATAGAGGGAAAAACGACAACGACGAACAAGCAACAATGAAAGCATTTAATGAGATTCAAGTGGAATGAATTGAAATCGTTTTCTTTTTGATTATACACTCGATTTAATTCGATCTTGATTCCCTAATGATTTTTCCTGGTGTATCATTAAATCATCGATCAATGTTGATAACAGACTATATTGCTATTATTTAATTCTCATTAAGAAAATGAGATAATTAGAAAAGGAAATCCATGGTTAGTGTCGTTTACTGTCTAGACATTGATCTTTTTTTTTTTAAAATGACAGAAACCTCAGGTTAGATTATTTCAATAAATTCGAAATTTAACTATGTACGCGTATCTATTTCCGCTAATTGCATTGCCGAATACAGTGTCTAGTTTGAAAATTGAATTGATTCTCTTGACAATGAAAGACAAACAGTCTATCGTTTAACAAAGGAAGCATTAGGGCATCAGCTCGCCGCCATTATTCTTATTGAACAAATGGTTCATTGATGTGATGCGATGTCTTTTGCTCATCGCGTGTATACGTGCAGATAAGAGGCGGGCAGCTGACTGGTTTATGTTCACTGTCGACATGTGTCAATCTATATCCATGTCGAGTTGTTCAGCAAAAAAACAGCGTTCGATTTCCTTATTTGTGTTTAAAACATGCAGATGGTCTCTATCGCCTGTACACATCGAAATTGTTTCGTCACCTACGATTGATTAAATTGAACAGTTCATTGGATGTGAATATACTTTAGTCGGATAAATTTAATCATTTTGTTTTGGCGTGTTTTCTGTCTCCTTCGAATGTGTGATGTGCAAATAAGCGGATAATGAATTGCAATTGTTGACGTGTGTTTTTTTTCTCAGTAAAATAACAACGATAATGATCGGTAGAACAAAAAAAAGATGAGAAAGGATTTTATTATTATTCATAGACAAAGAAGAAGAAGAAAAAAACGAAGTAAAAATAACAAAACATTAAACATCATTGCTCGGTATATTATTTTAAAGCCACGGAAAATTAATTTGTGCTAATTGTTTAAACTGTCGATTACAATTGGCGTAGAGAATTTTGAGTTTATCTCGAGAGATTTCGGATATCGACGGATGTTGTCGACCTTTGGATGAGCCGAGACAGCCATTGGGCTGTTTCACACAAGGAAAACCGCGTTTATTTGCATTAAAATAGAAATGTTCTTTTCGTATATGATTTGTGAGATTAAGAAATCGTTCAACACTCTCGAATTCTTCCCATGGATGTTGAATAAGATTTTCACCATCGACAAAATGTATTTGTTCTAAAGGAAAATATTTTAACCATCGTTGAAGATAAATCGAATAGCAACCGATTTTAATCGGTGTCCAACGCGTATAATTATTCATCGATATAAATTCATCGAATGTCGGATAAGTTCGATGTCGATTTCGAATTTGTACATAATCACTTATCGCACGAATAATCGGATCACGAAGAATAATTATTAATTTAATATTTGGCAGTGAATTAGCTAGACGAGCTGGCGTAGATTTATCAATAAAATAATGTGGAGTTTTTTCAATAGTTATCGATTGACTAGAATTTAACATCGGCATTTGATCTCTGAAGAAGAAAAAGAAGAAAAAGATTACAAATCATCAATCATGATTCATTCTAGTTAAGTTTCCTTTTTTTCAAGGTGTAATCGTTGTTCAATTAGAAGATTCTAATCATGACATGTATATACATAGAGATGATAAATGAGAAAAACAGAAGCAACAGTCGACCACATACTGTGATGATGATAAGATAAAAAACAAGGAAATGTTCTCCGATTGTTTCCTATTCGCATCGGTGCACCTTTTTTCTTTGCTTCCATGATCAATTTCACTATTGACAAGCAAAATATTCGAACGAGTTTATATTGAATAGTCATACATTATGTCATTTACTTCGAGTTGAATGCATCTGCCTCTTCGCTCTTTCTCTCATGTCTCTATTTTCCGATTGAACGCATATTTAAGGTATACTTTTCAATTAGATTTTACCGGCCACCCGATGTGATCAAACAAAGAAAACTGAAGACATCTGCACAAGCTATTTTACATAAAAAAAAGACCCTTTTTCTTTTGTTTTATATGTTTCTTCTTCGCGTGCTGTATCAATTTTATGTTTGACTCTCTCTCTATATATAATATAAAAAAGAAAATGCAAGTCGCCCGTAGGGAAGTTTCGATTACATCGACTCGAGAAGCATGCAAGTGAACTTTGTTCTATGAAATACAAAAAGAAAGACAGTCAAAGCGAAACTTGATTTTACGCTAGGACTATTACCGAATAGGTTCTATTATTGATGTTCGTTGAACGATTGTCATTTTTGCTTTCGTTAATGATAGAGATCATTATAGATGCTTGAATAGACTCGCTCGTCTCGTACTTATTCGATGTCCATCCCTACGCATGCGCATGTGTGCACTTGAAAGACTAGACGTGTGCGCATTTTTGAACTCTCGAGACGACGACTATGACTTTAATCTATCTGTTGTTTCAACTAATCAATTTTCTTTTCGGGTTTAAGAAATGATTTTTGCTATCGTCTTTTTTTACGTACCGATACCAATCAAGACCAAGTGAAAAATGTTTCGATGAATCGAAGAAATGTATTTCGCGTGATGATACAGCGATCGATGGATGTATGGAGAGAAATTTGAGAAGAGCTCGTGTTCCACATTTTTTCACGCCAATTATAATTGCTTGTGGAAGACTTTTCGAATTTGTTACTTCAGTTGATGAGTTAATTGTCGAAAATAAACAAAGAATAAATAGTACTAAGATCATTCCATTACGTCAATTGAAACAGACAAGACAACACTTGACCGACATCGGAATTACTCGTTGTTGACCAGCAACTAGTTAATTGATCTTCGACAAGACACTATGATTACATATATATATATATATATTGTGATCTTCTTTTTCTGCGGAAGAAAGAGAGAGAGAGAAAAAGAGAGAACAGGCTTCCTTTTCTTCTCTTTCTCTAAACGACGAGTTCATACATTTTATTTGCTATGCAGTTCTTTTTTTTCCCTCTTCTTCTTCTTCTTCTTCTTCTCTCTCTATTATTGATTGAACGTGTGTTTATATGGCAAGCGAGTGTCAAATACGAAACGGATCAAAGTACCCTTGATTTCGTTTCTCAACAAACAATGCATTCATTCAATAAGAAGATCTATAATCCCCACCCATCGTCTTCATTTGCTTGAGGTGGTGATATCATCAACATCACCATAATCTTCATTCATTCATTCGTGCGCATCAACAAATCTTAACATATACACACACACGAAATCAAAACGACGAACTGACTTTATTTTAAATGTTTTTTTCGAAAGGACTTGATGATGCAATAAGAAAAATGCCAACAAGGGAGAATGAATGTTTATCAATAGTATATGCATAGATGTGGGACCAATTAGCTGTGCATGTGTGCAAGCATATCAAACAAAAAAATGTAGTTCTGATCGTGATAGACACACGTGTGTATGTGTGTGTGAGATTGTTTGTTTATCGTTGTAGTTCATCAAACTGAATCGATCTTTTATGTTAACACTTTTTGATATCCATATACATCCTATTAAATAGTTATATTCTGTGTGACATTTCGATCAAAGATTAAAAGCTGATTAGATAAAACTAAATGTTTATTTAATTGGTGTTTAGATACGAATTTGATATGATTTTAAAAGCAATGACATGTACACAAAATAAAATGTTCAATACGTAATCGAACAAAGGAATTTTTAAGTAAATAAAAAAAATATGAAATATTTAGATTTAATTAGACAACAGAAAGAAGTCAAAATGAGAAATATGATGATTTCAAATATTAATGTTGAACATCTTGATTAACCACAGGACATATGATTCTATTCAAGAGAAAGAAAATGTGTCCGACGAATGGCCGGAAGGAAGAAATAAATGAAAATTTCATAAAAAAAATAAGAGGACTTTTTTTCTTATATTTCAAAGGATACTGATTCTGATTCTCTCGATAGAGGACGCTTGATTGAGAGAGAATCTTTCTATTCGTATCGCATTTCGACCGATTCTGGGAATTGCCTCATGCAGATGACTAATATCAACCTACACTATTCTTTCATCATCAGGTCAGCTGGGTAACTATTGACAAATTATATGAATAGAAGAAAGAAAATAAATTGTTGACGTCATAGGCATTTGCTTGCATAGTTAAATGGAATTACCTTTTATTTCATATAGATTCTTCGAGGTTAAAGTAAAATGTCAGAGTTTTTATTGAAGGCAAATTCCTTTCCTTTTCTTTTTCGTAACAGTCTCTTGTGAAGGTAGAAGACGCAAAAGAAGAAAAAAAACAACATATTTCGTTTCTTCCTCGCCTCGTCGTCGTTGAATGCATGTATGCAAGAAGTTCTTCGCTTTTTTTTTCTTGTCGCGATAATGATTCATAGTTGCAAGACATATATTTATTGTTCTTTAGTTGCTCGACAGGGTTATTTTCGATTTTGATTTTTGTCTTTGTCTGCAAGTTACAAGTTATAACTAAATGTATCGGCGAATGCGACGTATTTCTCGCAAATTTCAACGTAATTTATCCGATGTTAAATCAGCTGCAACGAATCTGTTCGGTCGAAGTACGAGTTACACTGGACCGTCGTTCGAATCCTCGTATCGAACATCAGCAATAGTAAGTTTTGTTATGTTTAATCGTACAAATTTTCTTGTTTTATATTTAGACATCGTCAGCAATTGAATCTGATGATGACAGTGAACTCGTTTTCGAAGGATCTTCAACGAGCAGGTAGTTCGAACAAAAAAAAAACAAGAACTTTCTCATTTATTTTTATTTTTATTAGTGAACAACAAGTTCGACGTGATTCGTTGACATTAATTCCATGTCAATTTTGCCAAGCTCAACAATTTACAGATGTTATCGAGGAACATCAGGTAAGAAACCGAGATCTTCGTGTCTTTAATTGATTATAGTGGGCATTTCTTTTTCTATGTTTTCTATTTTCAATCGAACGAAAAATTTCATCGTTTGACGGAGAGAGAAAAAAATAAATTATAAAATAATATTTATGCTTGCTTCGAACAGATCGAATTACATCGATGATATTTACATATATGTCTGATTAGAAGAAAAACCCAAGCTATATATCTTCGTAGCACTTAAGTGTCTTTGATAAGAATATGTTTGGAGAGATTTATAATGAGAGAAAGAAAAAAAAAACAACACAGATTTCGATATTGACTTTTATGTTTTTTGATTAGTTACGATGTTTGCAAAATCCTGTAAATACTAATCGACCACGTCGCGTCACTTTTAATACATCAAATACGAGTGCGCGTTCTCGTGTTGTTTCTGACAATGTTTTATCATCACCACGGTCAAGAGCTCGACGTCGAGCTCCAAGTCCAACAGCTCCACCTCGTCCACGAAGTCCATCGCCGACGGAAGGTTACACAGCACCTAATCATCTTGTTTGTCCAATTCAAATGACTGTCTTCCATGATCCAGTTGTGGCAAGTGATGGTCACACATATGAACGTTCTGCTATTGTCAATTGGCTTCGAACAAATACGACAAGTCCTGTCACACGACAAGCAATTTCCAAGGATACATTGAATCCAAATCTTTTAATAAAACAATTAGCTGAAGAATTTCGCGACAAATGCCGACAAAGACGTGCTATGTATCCTTACCGTTTAGATATTGATTTGAAAAAAACTGATCGTATCGATGATTTAAGTACACCCACGAAAATATTCTATCATGTCGAGTGGTGTGGTGAGAATAGAAATCTAACAAATTCGGATGTGATTCTTGTGCATTTAATTGGTGATCAAGCTGAGAAAATAGCTGATATCAATTGTAAACTTGCCCCGCATCCGAATGTTATTCGAACATCAGGACGAGTTGAACATCAAGAAACAGGTATTCTTCTCCTACAAGACAATCTACCTGAACAAACACTCGAGCATTTACTCGAACAAAACGATGGCAAATTGTCTATCTGTACTATTGACACAATTCTCTATCAACTAGCTTTCGCACTTCAACATCTTGCTTCTCAAAATGCCGTTCATGGCAATATTAATATGAAAAATATCTATATCGATCAACTTGATCCGATACCTGAGAATATCAAAATTAAATTAGCAAATATTGCTGAAAACGATGATACGACGGATGATGGTGATGATCTTGTTGCATTTGCTCGGCTCGCTCAACAGCTATATTTAAGTCCAGTCGTTGGACATAACGATGATTGTGATGCACGTGAAGAATTTCTTGGAAAACTTATTAGTAATGTCGATGGATCTCAAGATCGATTCACATTTACACAAGTGACAGACATGATTGTTGAACTTATTCGTCAACGAAAATTTGATTTTCCTTGTTCGTTCGAATGATTTATTTTGTTTAAAAAAGATAAATGCATATTTAAAAATCTTGAGTCAATATGTTTTTAATCGTCAAGTTGAAAATAACCGTGAATTGCCCAATGACTCGATGGATATAAATGATCCGAAGTTTTTATTCGTTGAACACCCTCAAGTTCCATATGAACAGGTTGAAATGAAGATTTTGTTGTTGTTGTTTGAAAGAATATTCGATCGGAACGTTGTGGATTGATCTTTTCGGTTATATTTCCATTGATTTCAGGATCAAATGTATAGATTGTTTCGATTTGTTCGCCTGTTTTACGCCATAGATCATCAAGATCAATTGGCAATGACTGCCAAGAATCATCTGAAATCTAGAAATTTGATTTTTTTTGTCAATATTTAATTGAATTTCAATGTCAACATACTGTTTGACTGCTGACAGCTGATATGAGAAGATGACTGGGTGCTGTTCGATGGATTTGTTCGAAACAAAATGAACTTGTTTTATCATCGATAAATGCATTGAAAAGATCGATTGAAGTCGAAGTTTTGTATTTAATCTATTCGAATAGAAGATGAATATGTGCATTGTGAAACAATCGTCAAACTTCAAGTTTAATCATTTTCCAATTTTCAGAATTTTTAATAATTGATGTTCGTGTTTTTTTAATCGTGGATTTAAGTGTAAATATCGAAACATAATTACAATTATTTGGTGAATCTAAATAATAAAAGCATGATAAAAAAAAGCTTTATTTTGCATGAATACCAATTTGTATGGATTCATCATCGTAGAATTCAGAGAGACAAGTTATAATGAATGTCAAAGAAAATGTTCCAACTTGTTGAAGAAAGATAACATCTGGTTTTTCTCTTGGAGAACACAAAAACGAATGAATGAATAAATTTTAGTTTACGTAGAATTTACCGAAGTAAGATTTCAATGATAGTTTCTGTTCGTCGTTCGATGAGATCATTGATTTCAACTTCTTCACTATCCGTTGTATCGGTGTTCCATGAAAATACTCGAAGATATTGATCTTTTTTTCCGACGTCAAACTTTTTCGTTAACATCGATTCAGCTTGTTCTTTTGCTTCATAAGTTGCTTTTAATGCTTGATCAATATTCCAATTATGATCTTTTAATAATTGAATAGCAAATTCTTGATCAATACCCGTTGCTTTTGCAAATGCTGCTGTGACTTTCGAAGCTATTTCAGGATTAAATGGACATTCATTTGATGAATCACTATTCGAACTTGAAATCGATTCATTATTATCATCATTATCATCATATCTTGTCGTCATTTTTCTCTACGTTTCTCTTTGAATATAAAAAAAAACAGAAGAGTTTCAAGTTTTTCATTTCTTTGTTTATACATATATCTATATTTAAATGAAAAATAAACTAAGAGGTCACTGGTAATCAGAGTGAAACGAGAACTAGTTTGATGAATTTCGATTGAAGACAAAAACAAGAATAATTATAACAACAATAACAACAAGAATAATTCCACCAATAATTAGATTTTTTTTCTTTTTTTTTGCTTTTGTATCAGTCATTGGTAGCAAATTATGATCATTTGACGATTGATTCGAATGTGTTTTTGAATCAATCGTTGTCATTTGTTTCGGTGGACTTGTCTTCTTGTAATTATCAATGAATGCATCGAAATCTGTTCGTTGACTAGGCTGGAAGAATGAATATACTCGCGTTCCATGATAGCATGTAAATTCATTAACTAAAATTCATTCATATTCTGTAGTGAAAGTCTTTCAAGATAGATAGATAGATAGACATACATGTAGCCGATTGAACTTTGGAACATTTGTCAGGTCTAATCGTGTATTTCAAGCGACATTGTGGTCCTTGAGATAGTGACGCCCATAAATATGTGACGAATTGATTTTCCTTTAAATTCGACGATTTCGATACATCGGTAATAACTAATTCACCTGTAGCTGCAGCATTTGCAACATTTGCAAGATCTAAAAAATCAATGTATGTTATCGAGAGTTATGGAAATTTAATTTTCTACCGTTTCCCGTGATTAAATTGATATCTGTTGGCCATGCTTTACTTGGATTATCGGCGCTGTCTGTTTTAAAATACCATTCACGTTTTAAACGACCATCGACACATGAATATTTCAGACTCAGAGTTGAACGTCGCCACTCTTTTCTGTAGCATGACATATATTTAAAAGCATTCATTGCGAAAGTTCTAATTTTGTCATTACAATGCTCAAGTATATCAGCATTTTTAAAATAAAAACAAAGATTAGTCGATAAAGATAATAAGATAAGAATGAAGATTAAGATTGGTGAATTAATCATATTGTTTCTATTTTTTTGAATATATTGAGATCCGAACTAAGAATGACTAAAGATAGACAATGATTTGGCGCTTAGTAAAAACTACTATGTTTATACAATCACTAGTTCCTATTTTGATTTTATCCGTAATATCCTCTAATTCAGGTAGAGTTGCGTTTTTTTTCGCTTTGAAAAGGTTCTTTAGTCATCATCGATTTGCTATATAGCTACTAGATATGGTGCATACTGTAGCACAGATATTGATTGCGATCACTATCAGAAGTGTTTGAGTAATATTTGTCGTTGTAATCAAGATCAACGACGATTTTGGACAGGTATTTGTCATAGTACAATTCATAAACGATTCGATTATAGTTTGATTTCAGGCAAAATATGTGCTGTTTGTTCTCAAGGATTGGATTATTCATGTAATAGAACTTGATTGAAGATAAGATTTACTTTTTTTGTTTCTATCGAACTAGTTGATCGATGTTACAAAGCATTTGAAACTGAAAAAACTTGGAATGATGCTCGACTATTTTGTCGTGAACGATATGCAGATTTAGTCACTTGGCATGATAACTCAGATGAACAAATAATTCGTTTACCTTTCAAAAAATTATTGGAAACAGAAAAAGTATCAACCGGTGTTTTAAATGATTTTTCTGCGGATAAATTACCGAAATTTCGTGCATACTGGTCGGCAGCTACAATCGATTCGTTCAATCGTTTGTTGAAAAAAAGATGTTCTTCAAGGAAATTTGTGATTTTATTTCTCTCTTCTTAGCCTATACAATTAAATGGATAGACCCAACTGGTATAAAATTAAGTGCAACAAGTAATTTTTGGTGTGATCCAACAGCTCACGCTGGTTATCAACTAACCAAACAACCATCCATGCAAACACGCCAAAGTCGAATAGGCGATACCTTCAAAGAAAAAATGAATCTTTTCTTTTAAAGATAGTGGTCAAATCGAACGTGAAGAATGTGTTACTTATAGTTTGGGTGAGACGAGTTTCAGTCCGCTGTGTCTAGCTGATGAATTCTGTAGTCAAAAACTACCATTCATATGTGAAATGAATGCTGTCAGTATGCAATCAGCGAATGATATGCATCATAGTACAAAACAAACACAAAAAAAAACAAGAAAATAATCTTATTTTTGAGATAATGATGGTAAGGAGATCAATTTCGAAGAACCAATATCGAGTACTACAGAACGTCAATCTATTGTATCCAATGTTTCGATTAGTACTGATATACCGGCAGCTGTACGTTTTGAATTCACTTTAACATTTAAAAGCAAAAGAAAATCGAATTTATTTTTTAGTTGGCTATTAATTCCAGTGGTTTTCCAATTGGTCGTCTACTTCTCGTTGTTTCTATTCTAATCGTATTAATCATCGGTGGTATTGTAGCTTATAAATTGTTTACAAAAAAGAAACCTCCAGTAGAATCAACTATAACAATCGAAGAAGCATCTGCAACAACAGAAGAAGGATCTGAAACTGCTCGATTGAGTTCGACTACTTTTCTAAAAGGCATGGCCGATGATGACGAACTTCGAAGTGTTCAATAATTTTCGTTCGATTTATTTATTTTCTCTTTTATTCTTAAAAAAAAATCAATTGTCTTTACAAATAAAACACAGAAACACACACGTATAGGATATATGATCTAAATATACACAAAATAAAAAAAAATCGACGCTAATGAATTTTTTCTAGAAACAATTTTTCATCTGTTGTCGAATGAAGATTATATCGTTGTGTCGACGCACATAAATGTAATAATTGACTGAATATAAGAGGTAAAGAATATTGATTATCAAGTGTTTGAAAAAGATCATCAACATTAATTTGATCATTTGCTTCGTGTTTGTGCATATAAGTTGTAATCGATGAACGAAGTTCGAGAAAGACTTTATTATGTTCTTGTTCTTCATTTGAATTTAGGATAGCTGCATCGAGAATTTGCTCCATATCAGTTTGAAGACGAATATCAACATCTTCTCGATTATCATCGATGAATATCGGTGAATATTGATCAGTGAATTCATCATTATTCAAAACATCGGCTATTGGAATAGGTGGCGAACGAATCGGTTCGATTTTCATTAAACATCGTTCTCGAATAGAAAAGTATTGTTCTGTAATTATTGGATAGGTAAATATTGACATCGACGAGTATTCGTCTTTGATTAATTCATCGAAATGTTTTCGTGAGAATTTTTTCTGTGAAAAGAATTGTGTTTGTTCAATTTTAGTTTTTGTTGTTGATGATTTGAATTTAAGTGAATGAAAATATGTTTGTTGATCCTGTGTAAGACCTTGCCGAAAGATATTTAAGTCGAGTTCTGTCAAAGGTTTCTTTCGACGTGTTCGTACAGATTTAACTTTCGAAAAGATTCGCTCGTGTTCAATCGTTTTTTCTTGATCATTTGAAATCATTTCTGGTTCGTCAAAAATTGGAATCGGCAATGGAATGTCATTGTCTTGAAAACTCGGTTGTACTTGTTCTGGTAGTGATTGATGAATTACTGTCTGATGATCATCATCATTATCATTATCATCGACGAATTGTTCATGTTGAGATTGACTTTGTTCAGTCAATTGTCGATCGAAAAGAAGCTCGTAGAACATCGGTCGACTGTCGTTGATCCAGAATTGTTTGTGTTTAATCGATGAGAGATATCGTTGAAAAAGTTTTAAATCGAATAGAGATGTTCGATCGAGAAAAAAGCTTTTTGTTGAATCATTATAATTTATTTTTGATAAATCTTGACAAATAAATGAACGTTCAGTGTCTTTGATTTTCTTCTTTTTTTCAATTGAAACTTTTTTCTCGTCATGTGAATCTTGTTGTTCAAGAATTGGTATTGATTTATTTTCTTCGTCGTCACCGTCATTGTCATCATCAGTATCATCTTGTTTCGTTTGAGTTGAATGAAAATTATTAATTAATTTATAAAGTGCATCGACACGACGAGAATAAATACACGTTGATGCAGTGATCAATTGAGCAATATTGAGAAATTTTCGACTTTCACCACCTTCGAAACGATCAACATCATTGCTAACATCAATCAATTGATCTAAGACGGAGAATTCATCGAATGCATTCGATGTTGTGATTGTACTCGGTCGTTGAATAAGTGTTGCAATAGTTAAACGAGCATCGGATAAAAGAGCTGAAGGTTCATTTTGAGATAACATTGTTTTCTGATCGATCGAATAAAACTGTTCGGTCGTTCGATAGCTTTTTTTCAAATAGACTTGAAAGAAAGAACGGATGAATCATCGATCTAACGGTTATTCTACCCAATGTAGAAACACAAAAAAAAAGAGCGCGATTTAAAGTAAAATAATTTAGTAATCAATGTTTCGCTTTGTACTTGTGTTCATATACGTTCTATATAATCTCATTCGATCTTCTCAATCTTCTCCAAGTAAATCGAATAAATAGTCAAGCCTATAACTATTCTTCTATGTCGATATAATTCATAGTTCTTAGTTCGTTTAATGAAACATGTTCTAGTGAAATTTCTTGTGTTCAACCATTAGTTTGTTCGGATACAAATCGATGTTTATGTTCAAAATCTTCTTCAGTTTGGAATGAAAATTTCAAAGATTGTTTCTCATGTCCAACTGGTTGGCTACATTGGGAAAATAATCATTGTCTTTCATTAGCTATGAAAACTACTGGTGGTATCAATTACGATCAAGCATATGAAAGTTGTCAATCATTATCTGGTCAACTATTCTATTTCTACAATTTAAATCAATTCAAACAATTTCAAAATCAAATTACCAGCCTATCGCAAAGTTCCTATGCAGAATCGATCAATCTGTTTTTTCGTGTCGGCGCATGGATCAACAAACACAATAGTAAAATTCGATTATTTTTCAAAGTCAAAAAAAAAATTTATTTCGAAAAAAAATCTAGTGCAAAAATCTGAAGATATCTGGTGCGATGATAATGTTGTCGATTCAACTTTGGAATGCGCATATATAAAAAACAGTGATTCATTATGTCTAAGTCGAACGAAATGTGACCAACAATTGCCTTTTATTTGTGATGGTAAATGAGAAATATGATTTCAACAATGAATTAACATTGCGTTTTGTCTTAGTGGTTGCAACATCAGAATCTTTCGCATCGAATGATGACGAATCCGATGAATTGAATCAACGTTTTTTGGAATTCCTTACAGCTTTAGCACCGGTAGCTCTTAATGTGTTGAATGGCTTAGCTGGAAATAGTATGCTAAATGGTTCTACGATCAAACGAAGAAATCGATAAATTTTGTTTCTTTTTTTCAAAAAGATCCGCAACAGCAGCCGCAACAACCGCAACAACCACAACAGATTGTCAGTAAGGTCAAATGAATTTATATGTGAAAGAAAGTCTTAAAAGTAATATTTTAGTTCAACAGGATCCATCTGCATTAGGTATGCTTCTTTCTGACTAACTATTCTCAATAATTAAAATATATTTCTAGCCGCAAAAAATGATAATAAAATGTATATTCTGATCGGTATCATTGTTTTTATTCTTATTTTAGTCTTTTGTTGTGTAGCCGGTGTTTTGCTTTATTTTTTTACACGTTCAAATACTCGTTCAAATGAACGAACAAGTATTGAAAGTACTTCAAGTTATGGTTAAATAAAAACAGAATCTTGTTTTCCAAAAAAACGAATTTATTTGTTGAGATTAAAATGAAAACAAAAATGAATTATACAACTAAATTATTCGAATTCATCGAATTGTTGTTGTGTATAAGCACCTTTTCGACTTTTTTGTTGTTTTTGTTTGGCAAGATTGAAGCCAGGAGTTTGTGGTATTATGTTTGCATCTAAACTAAGACCTGTGTCATTGACTTCCGGTGATACTATTTTCGGTTTATTTTCAATGATTGGTATTGGAACAGGTTTGGGCTTGGAGCTTTCAACGATGGGTATAGCTGCCTCGGCATCATGCTTTCGATGAACGAAGTACAGTAAGACGCCACCACCAATAATGAACAAGCAGAGTAAAAATATGACGATTGCAATGATTATAGGTCTCGATTCTAGTGTTATATTTTATGTAGATTATTTAAGAATGAAAGTAAAATTACTGTTGGCTTCGATTGGTTGAACTATTATTTCCGAAGTATCTGATGAATGACTGGTAACATCAGTGATTATCGTTGCATGTCTCGTAATAGTAATAGCTGCTGTTGAACATT
>ERZ778029.1556-NODE-1556-length-18704-cov-35.752748_pt1 | contig 18704 bp, 19 predicted proteins | sample MGYA00375759_ERZ778029 | MGnify/ENA primary metagenome ERZ778029 (study PRJEB29350, sample SAMN05389819) | bioreactor metagenome | isolation source: Ammonium sulfate bioreactor | place: South Africa: University of Cape Town | collected 2014-04-04 ...
TTTCGTCCCGGGTGAGCCGCCCATTCTACATCGCTTTCCGAGGCCGTCAACACCTCGGTGGTAAAAATTTCGACGAGATGTTGTCGCGGAATCTTCGTCGACAGGGCCTGTCGTCGAAGGGGCGAGCATCATAGCGCCGCGCCGCGTTCGTGGGAAGGGTCTGCACGCAATTTCTTCCAGGCAATGGCACGTCGGTGGTCGTCAAACGGCCTCGCCGAGCCATCGCGCGGATGGGTTGACCTTGCCTCAGGGTCCCGCGCAGCTGCGCGACAACAGCGGCCCCACCGGATGCGTCTCCTGCGATAGCGGCACGGCACATGTGGACGGCGCTGCGGGCTTCGGTTCAGTCAGCACGCCGACTCGATAGGGAATGAGATCCTCCGGGCGCATGCGCTCGAGCGCGTCCCAGTCGTCTTCGAAAGGAATGAACTGCAGCATGGGGATGCTCCTGATCCGCGCGCACCAACCGTGCGCGAGTTCATCAGAGCAGCCTGCTCGGCAAATTCGCCGGCAGGGTCTGGCCGTTTGCGGGCGCAATGCTGCGCTTAGTCGATCTCGATCATCTCGAAGTCGTCCTTGGTCGTCCCGCAATCCGGACAGGTCCAGGTCTCGGGTACGTCTTCCCAGCGCGTGCCTGCCGGGATGCCCTCGTCGGGAACGCCCTGCGCTTCGTCGTAGATGTAGCCGCATACGACGCACATCCATTTGCGTGTGGCAGCGGCGCCGGGAGAACTCTGGCTCATGGTCGGGCTTCTTCGGATGACTGGGAATAGGACATTCTCGCAACTCGACCGACAATGCGAAAGCACAGCAACGATCTCGCCGCCCTCACGCCATCGGAAATCCGCCCATGAAACATCCCGCTACGTTCGCACCAGGTGGCCTGTACGCGATCACCAACGGACCCCGCCCGGATCTGCTCGACGTGGTGGCACAGGCGCTGGCCGGCGGCGCCCGGCTGCTGCAATACCTGGACGAGGAGTCCGGCGAGGCGCGCCGGCATGCCGAGGCCGCAGCGATCGCGCCGCTGTGCCGGCAGCATGGGGTGCCGCTGATCATCCACGAGGACGTGGCATTGGCGCAGGCCGTCGGCGCCGACGGCGTGCACCTGGCGCACTCGGTTGCCGCAATCCGCGCGGCCCGCGAAAGCCTTGGGCCCGCGGCCATCATCGGCGTAGCCTGTCGAGATTCTCTGGCCGATGCGCGGGCCGCCGCGCAGGCTGGCGCCAGCTATGTGTCATTCGGCACGATGTATCCCTCCTCCACCAAGCCGCTGGCGCCGATCGCACCGGTCGACCTGCTGAGGCAAAGCGCCGCGCTGGGCGTGGTTCGGGTGGCGATCGGCGGCATCACGCCGGACAATGCCGCGTTGCTGATCGAGGCAGGCGCCGATTACGTCGCCAGCATTTCCTCGCTGTTCGAAGCCGCGGACGTATGCCAGACGGCGCAGCGTTTCGCCCAGCTGTTTCCCCCGCGCAAACCCTGAGAATCAAATGACGACCAACCATGAATTGTTCCAGCGTGCCCTCCGCTTGCTGCCCGGCGGCGTGAATTCGCCGGTGCGCGCATTCAAGTCGGTCGGTGGCGAACCGTTCTTCACCGCTCGCGCCGATGGCGCATATCTGTGGGACGTGGAGGGAACGCGCTACATCGACTACGTCGGCTCGTGGGGCCCGATGATCGTCGGTCACAACCATCCGGCCGTGCGCGAGGCGGTGGAGCGCGCGGTGCGCGACGGTCTTTCCTTCGGTACGCCGTGCGCGGCCGAAGTGGTGATGGCCGAAACGATCACGCGGCTGATCCCGTCGATCGAGATGGTGCGCATGGTCAATTCCGGCACCGAGGCGACCATGTCGGCGATCCGGCTCGCCCGCGGCGCCACCGGCCGCAGCAAGATTGTGAAGTTCGAGGGCTGCTACCACGGTCATGGCGACAGTTTTCTGGTCAAGGCCGGCTCCGGTGCGCTGACCTTCGGCGTGCCGACCTCGCCGGGCGTGCCGAAGGCGAACGCCGACCTCACGCTCACCCTGCCGTACAACGACCTCGCGGCGGCACAGGCACTGTTCGCCGAACTGGGCGACGAGATCGCCGGCCTGATCATCGAGCCGGTCGCCGGCAACATGAACTGCATTCCGCCGGTGGACGGTTATCTGCAGGGCCTGCGCGAACTGTGCACACGACATGGTGCCGTGCTGATCTTCGACGAGGTGATGACCGGTTTCCGCGTCGCGCTGGGCGGCGCGCAGGCGCATTACGGCGTCACGCCGGATCTCACCACGTTCGGCAAGATCATCGGCGGCGGCATGCCGGTCGGCGCCTACGGCGGCCGCAGGGACCTGATGGAACAGATTGCTCCGTCAGGCCCGATCTACCAGGCCGGCACGCTCAGCGGCAATCCGGTGGCGATGGCCGCGGGGCTGGCGATGCTGGAGCTGATCCAGGCACCCGGCTTCCACGATCGTCTGGCCGCCCGCACGCGCCTGCTCTGCGACGGCCTGCAATCGGTCGCCGACGGCGAGGGCGTGACGTTCAGCACGAACCGAGTGGGCGGCATGTTCGGCCTGTTCTTCAGCGCCGAAAAAGTGCACAGCTACGCGCAGGCCACGGCGTCGGATACGGCGCTGTTCAACCGCTTCTTCCACGGCATGCTGAAACGCGGCGTGTACCTGGCGCCTTCGGCTTTCGAGGCGGGCTTCATGTCCAGCGCGCACAGCGACCAGGACCTCGCCGACACGCTCGAGGCCGCACGCGGCGCGCTGCGCGACGCGCGCAGCTGATTCACCAGCTCCCGATGTTGGGCATGGACGCCCACGGTTCGCGCGGCGGCAGGTGACCTTCCTGCAGCAGCTCGACCGAAATCAGGTCGGGCGAACGCACGAACGCCATGTGGCCGTCGCGCGGCGGGCGATGGATGGTGTAACCCATGTCCAGCAACCGCTGGCAGGTGGCGTAGATGTCCTCCACCCGGAAGGCCAGGTGGCCGAAGTTGCGCGCGCTGCCGTAATCCTCGGTGGAACCCCAGTTGTACGTCAGCTCGACTTCCGCCTCGGGGCTGTCCGGCGCAGCCAGGAATACCAGGGTGAACTGGCCCTGGGCGTTCTCCATGCGGCGCACTTCACGCAGGCCCAGACCTTCGCAGTAGAAGCGCAGCGAGGCATCGATGTCGCGCACGCGCACCATGGTGTGCAGATACTTCATGGTTCACTCCTCTCTGTCGCGGGTTGCCGGCCTGCGACGAAATCGCTCAACGCGTCGTGCAGGCGGGACAAGCCGTCGGCCAGTTCCTCGTCGGTGATGGACAACGGCGGCACGAAGCGCAGCACGTCCGCGCCGGCCTGCAACAACAACAAGCCTTGCGCCGCGGCGTGATCGAGGATTTCGCCGGCCCTGCCCTTGTATGCGTCCGCCAGCACGGCGCCGATCATCAGACCACGCCCGCGCACTTCATCGAACAATTCCAGTTGCTGGTTGATCCGGGCCAGGCCCGCGCGCAAGTCGTTGGCCTGGCGTTCGACGTTGGCAAGGATCGCCGGCGAGGCCAGCTTGGCCAGCGCCACGCGCGCCACGGCGGCAGCCATCGGATTGCCGCCGAAGGTGGTGCCGTGCGACCCGTACTGCATCGTGTCGGCCACTTTCGGCCCCGCCAACATGGCGCCGATGGGAAAACCGCAGCCCAGTGCCTTGGCCAAGGTGACGATGTCAGGCCTGACCTGGCCGTGCGCGAACAGCTCGCCGGTGCGGCCCATGCCGCACTGGATTTCGTCCAGCACGAGCAAGGCGTCGTGCTCGTCGCACAACTCGCGCACGCGCTCGAGGAAACCCGGCACCGCCGGTACCACGCCGCCTTCGCCCTGGATCGGCTCCAGCATCACGGCGGCAATGTCGTCGGCCTTGAAGGCCCGTTCCAGCACCGCCGCGTCGTTGTAATCGAGGTAGCGAAAGCCGGCAGGCAACGGCTCGTACCCGGCCTGGTACTTCGGCTGCGCCGTCGCGGTCACGGTGGCCAGCGTGCGACCGTGGAAGGAGCCTTTGAAGGTGACGATGGTGCGCCGCTCCGCCGGGCGCCCCTGCGCGGCCGCCCAGCGGCGCACCAGCTTGATTGCCGCCTCGTTGGCCTCTGCCCCGGAGTTGCACAGGAACACGCGCTCGGCAAATCCCGACGCCTCGACCAGTTCCTCGGCGAGGCGCAGCGGCGGCTCGGTGTAGAACACGTTGCTGGCGTGCCACAACTTGTGCGCTTGGGTGGCCAACGCGGCGAGCAGATCCGGGTCCTGGTGTCCCAGCGAATTCACCGCGATGCCGGCGCCGAAGTCGATGTAATCGCGGCCCTGCGTGTCCCACACGCGCGAGCCGCGGCCGTGATCGAGCACCAGTTCGCGTGGCTTGTAGACCGGCAGCCAGTAGCGCTTGCCGAGATTGAGCAGGTCGTCGGGCGATGACATGTCGGTTCATCCGGCGATCGAACTCCTGACCGCCAAGTTGCGAAGGAAGCCGACACGAAACGCGCCGGCGCGCCACCCGGCATCCTGCCTGATCGGGCACCGGTCGGACAATCATGCGGCGATCGCCTGTAAACGTCGACAGGCGGCGTAGCAATCCTGTTACACCTGCCGCGACCCGCATGCGAACGGCGTGCACCGCCGTTCGCCCGCCGCAGCGGCCACCTCGACCGTAACCATTCCGACATCGCCACCGCTTTTTCCGCCCGCACGAAACTGCGGAAACCGGCTGCAGCTCAAGGATGATGGCCCGGGTGCGCCGGCTGGCACGTCACTTGCCTTCGCCTTGACCACTACGCTGACGTCAGCGAAGAGGTATCGGCTAATGGACAGCCCGCAGGGATTCACGACTTGCATCAGCCTGAAAACCGGACTGATGCTGGCACTGGCAACATCGCTGCCGTCGGCGGCACTCGCGGCTGACGCACATCAAGGGGTGCAGGCCAAACCTGGCGAAATAGTCCTGCTGCGCAACGTCGCGGCGCGGCCGGCTTATCGTCTGGCCCCGCCCGGCATGGCGCTGATCGTGGATCCCTCGCCGGAGCGGGAGCTGGCGCGGGCGCTTGATCCCGACGAACTTTCCGAGGCGGATTACGCCAGCCTCGACGCTTCCTCGTCGCGCGATCGCGGGCACGCCACAACCGTCGGCAATGCCGTGGGCGTGGCATTGGGCGGCAGCGTCGCCTCCGGCCTGGTGGGCGAGCGAGCCGCCGGCACCGGGTTCAGCAGCCTGGTCGCCGGGCCAACCGGTGCGATCGGCCGGGCCACCGGCAACATCGACAACCAGGTGCGAGGTGCGCTTTCGCAGTTGCCCGGCGTGGCACCGCCTGCCGTCGGCGGACACTGAGGGGGCCACGTCGATGTCACGCACACTCGCCGCGGCACTGATTGCCGCCCTCGTCGCGCTTGCCCCGGTCGCCCATGCGGCCGAGGACGATTACGCGCAGATGCTCGGCTACCTCACCAGCAGCCGCATCGATGGCCACGCGATGAGCGATTCCCATGGCCTGAGTGCCGTCAACATGGCCGCCGGCGACTCCAACCAGCAGGCCAACCTGCGGGCCTTCGCCGTCGGCGGAACCGTGTCCGTGCAAAGCCGCCAGTGGCGGCAGGACAACGCCGCCACCGCGCCCGCCGCGGCCAGCGCCAGCATCGGCGGCAACGCCTACGTCAACGCGAGCGGACTCGCATCGATCAATCAGGCCAGCGGCAACGGCAACGCACAAGTCAACGTGGTTGCGGCGGCCCTGGCCATCCAGGGCATACGCGAAGCCACCGAGGACAGCTTGTCCGCGGCGGTTTCCGCGTCGGCGGGGGCCCAGCACCCCGACACGGCATCGGAGGGCGGCGGCGTGCGCCGTGTTGCCGTCGACTCGTCCGCCATGCGCGGTTTTCACGGGGTGCTGCAACTCAACCAGGCTGCGGGATCCGGCAACGCCACGAGCAACCAGCTGCTGCTCGTCCTGCCGACGTCGCCGTAGCGCATTCCACCCAGGCACGAGAAAGAGTGAGGACACCATGAACGGAACTTTGAGGAAATCACTTGTCGCCATCGCGCTCCTCGCGGCATTCGGCACCGCCGCCTACGCGCAGGAAAACGGCGAATCAGGCAACGGGGACAAAGTCACCTTCAACAAGAAGGTGAAGCTGCACTCGGACATCAGCATCAGCGGCGACGTCCGCGTGCGCGGCACCATCCCCGTCGAATCGGCGGCCATCGCCATTATCAACAACACGCAGACCAACAGCGACAATGTCGGCGAGAACGGGTTGCTGTCCAACGACGCGGCCGCCACTGACGGCACCGCCGGCAACGCCTCGGGCAACATCGGCGTCAACATCGCCGCCGGCGACAACAACCAGCAGGACAACGCCGCGGCGCTCTCCGCGGCCGATGCCAGCTTCACCTTCGGCTTGGCCGACGCGGAAGTGTTCGTCAACCAGTCCGACACTGCCAACGGCACCCTGAACCTGGGCACCGCCAACAGTGCCTCGATCGCCGACGACGCCTTCAGCAATGCCTCGGGCAACATCGGCGCGAACGTGACGGCGGGCAACAACAACCAGCAGAAGAACGCGATGGCGGCGTCGGTCGCCACCAGCAGCTTCGCCCAGGCCACGGTGTCGTCCAGCCAGACGTCCAGCGGCAATACGACGATGAATGCGCCGTTCGTCGATGTCACGGTCAACACGCTGGACATCTCCCTCGGCGGTTCGGCCAGCGGCAGCTACAGCGGCAGCGGCCAGGGCAGTGCCGACCTCGGCCTGTCCGGCGCAATGGATCAGATCGGCGACGTGTATCCGGATACCTGGAGCGGCAACACCCATCCGAGCGGCAGCCAGACGGGCCACTTCGACCTGGATTCCCAGGTGCAGGGCGGCTCGGATCTCAACGACGATGGTGGCGCACTGGCCTTCGGTTACACCGACGGCTCCTCGGCGTCCGGCGGGCTGGGCTTCGAGGAAAGCGGCGACGTCGCCCTGGACAGCATCAGCCTTTCCGGCACCGTGGCCTATCTGCAGACCGTGTATCAACCGACAACCAACAGCGCGACGCTCAGCGGCAACGCCTTCAACGGCGCCTCCGGCAACATCGGCATCAATGTCGCGGCCGGCACCGGCAACCAGCAAGCCAACAGCCTGGCGATGGCCGTTGCCCAGCCCACCACCGGTGGTGGTGGTGGTGGCGGTGGCGGTGGCGGTGAGTGACTCGGAAAACAGCCGCTCTCGAACAGCGGCTTACGTGGACGGCAGCCCGGCCCCCCCTGTAACCGGGCCACCAGGAACCCCCGGCCCGACCCCTGCGGGCCGGGGGCCCTCTTCGACAGGGACAGGCCCTCGCCCGGCGACAAGGACAGCCCATGCAACGCCAACTGACCGCCATTCTCCTGCTGCTGCTCGCCAGCCTCTGCACAATGCTCGCGCAGGCAGGCGAGGTGCGCTTCCAGGGCGTGCTGCCGAATGGTGCGCTTTATGTCGGCCACGTCGAGAGCATGCACGAGGCGCGCTTTCGCAACATGGTGCGCCAGCACACTGATTACAGCTGCGGTGCCGCGGCACTGGCCACCATCCTGCGCTATGCGTACCACGTGGACGTGGACGAGACCGCGGTGATCGAGGGCATGCTTGGCGTGTCCGACGCGGAACTGGTGCGCCAGCGCGGCTTTTCCCTGCTGGACATCAAGCACTACGTGGAATCGCTCGGCATGCGCGGCCGTGGCTATCGCATCAGCGAGCAGCGCCTGCGCAGCCTGCGCGTACCCGGTCTGGTGCTGATGGACGTCAGCGGCTTCCGCCACTTCGTGGTGCTCAAGCAGGTGCGCGACGACACCGTGGAGTTGGCCGATCCGATGCTGGGCAACCGCAGCCTGGCCATCGCCGACTTCATCGCGGCATGGCCATCGCGCGCCGTATTCGTGGTCATCGGCAACGACTTCGACCGCAACACCGTCCTGCTGCAGCCTGTCGAGCGGGCCAGCGCGCGAGCACTGTTCGCGCGACAGGGTCCGGTCACCGATGCCGAGTTGCTCGATTTCGGCTTCACCCATGCCGATCTGTTTTGAGGATCCGCCGTCATGCATCACACCAAACACTACCTGCTCACTGCCACGGCGCTGGCGCTGACCCACTGGGCAGCGCCGGCATGGGCCGGCACGACCGAACCGGCGAACGGCGTCGAGGAGATCCCCGATGCCGAGCTTGGCGACATGCGCGGCCGCTACGTGGCGGGCGACAACACCGTCGCCTGGTTCGGCGTGAAGATGATCTCGACCTGGCGCAGCGATACCGGCCAGTTGCTGCAAGGCGCGCTGGCGCTGAGCATGGACTTCAGGGCCAGCGGCACCCGCCCCGTCATCCGCTTCGAGCCCAGCGTGACCATCACCGGCGCCGGCACCCCGCCGCCAGCACATGCCGGGGCGCGTGGCGTCGACGATTCCGGCCTGGCGAACATCAGCGGCGTACGGCAAAGCGTGCAGGTCGCCGGCGACCACAACCAGGTCGGCAACGTCACCCGGCTGACCATCAGCGATGACGAACAGGCTATCGCCACGGCGGCCGACGAAAACCCGGCGCTCACCGCGTCGGCGGTAGCCCGGCAAGGCGACGCCAGTGCCCTGGCCAGCTTCGACGGCCACGGAGCCCGCGTGCTGCTGACTATCGAAGGCCAGGGCGCCGTGGAGCAATGGATCCGCAGCGGCAGCGTGGGCCAGAGCGTGCAGATCACCAGCGACAACCAGTGGGTCGGCAATCTCATGGAGATCGAAATGGTGCGCGGCAGGGTATCCACCAGCTTGCCGCTGACGCAAAGCGTGGCGCAGGCGATTTACCTCGCCCGAGGCATCGAAGCACCGAACTTCCGATGACCGGTGTTGCCGCTCCGCGACTTTTCACGCACCAGGGGGGACGCATGTTGAGCAACCTGCACACCACGACACTCGCCTGCGCCCTGCTGTTGGCCGCTGCGCCGACGCTCGCCCAGGACGCTACTCCGGCGGACAGCTCCGACGCCCGGAATGATGCGGCCGACGTGGCCGCGCTGACGGCGCAGTTGCAGGCCTTGAAGGCGGACTACGCCCAGGAGATCCGTCGCCTGCGCGCGCTGGACGTACAAGTGCGGGCCCTGCAGGCGAGGCTGGTGGGCAAGGCCACCCCCGGCACCCAGCTGCCGGCCGTTGCCGCGTCCGCGACTCCGCCGGCCGCGGAAACCGCGCGCACCACGGCCGCGCAGCGATCCGACACCGTGGCCGGCTCGCCGGAGGAGGCGCGCCACGCACAAAGCGAGACGCACAGCCGCAGCCTGCAGGATGCGCTGCAACAGGAACATGCCCTGTTCGATCGCAAGCTCACGCTCGAAAACAGCCTCAGCTACAGCCGCTACGACCGCAAGCAGCTCACCCTCAACGGCTTTCTCGCGCTCGACGCGATCTTCCTCGGCAACATCGCGATCGAGAATGTCGAAGCGGACACGCTGACCTACGACTTCGCGGCACGCTACGGCCTCAATCCGCGCCTCACCCTCAATCTGGACGTGCCCTACCTGGCACGCCAGAGCGCCTACCAGAAAGGTGGTGCCGGTGGCTCGGCCGCCACCGTGGCAGAGGAGCGCACCACCGGCGCGGGCATCGGCGACGTCAGCCTCAGCGCCAACTACAAGCTGTTCTCCGAGACCGCGCAACGGCCGGATACCGTGCTGACCCTCGGTCTCACCGCGCCCACCGGACGCGAGCCCTACGGCATCGACTGGCGGGTGCTGGAGCGCGACGACGACAAATTCATCCGCTTTGCGGTGCCCGCGCGGCAACCGACCGGCAACGGCCTGTGGCAGGCCAATATCGCCATGTCGGCGGTCAAGACCATGGATCCGGCGATCATCTTCGCCAATGTCGGCTACATCTACTCCCTGCCCCGCAGCTTCGGCGACATCGACACCGACCCGGATACGCGCACGCCCGGCCGGGTCAAGCTGGGCGACGCCTACTACTTCGGCGCGGGCGTCGCCTTTGCGTTCAACGAGCGCACCAGCATGAGCCTCTCCTTCAGCGACCGGTTCACCACCAAGGCCTCGCTGCGCCAGCAGGGCGCTGCGTGGAGCGACGTGATCGGCAGCGATGCCAACGCCGCCACTTTCAACCTTGGCCTGACCTATGCGCTGAGTCCGCGCATCACCTTCGTGGCCTTGCTCGGCATGGGTCTCACCCCTGACGCACCCGACTTCAACCTCACCTTCCGGGTGCCCTACATGTTCTGAGCGTCGCACCGGACCGACCGCGCATCAGCGCATCTGGCCGGGGTCCACGCGGTGCTTGCGGCACAACCGGTACACGCTGACCCGGGAGATATGCAGGCGCCGCGCGCACTCGCTGACGTTGAAGCCGGTCTCGCGCAGGCACTGCAGCAGCACGTCGCGTTCGGCCTGGCCGCGGGCCTGCCCGAGGCTGTTCGGTGCATCCGCGCCAACCTGCGCCGGCGAGGCCAGGCCAAGGTCGAGCTCGGTGATCAGCCCCTCCTCCGCCACCACCGCAGCGCGATACACCCGGTTTTCCAGCTCCCGCACATTGCCGGGCCAGGCAAACCGGCGCATCGCCAGCACCGCAGCCTCGCCAAAATCGAGGTGCGTGCCCTGGCGGGATGCGCAGAATGCATCCAGGAAATGCCGCGCCAGCGGCTCGATATCGCATTCGCGCTCCCGCAGGGGCGGCATGTGCAGACGCAGTACATTGAGCCGGTAGTAGAGATCCTCGCGGAAACGCCCCTCTGCCACCGCCCGCTCCAGGTCCACATGGGTCGCCGCCACCACCCTGGCGTCGATCCGCCGTGACTGGCTGCTGCCCACGCGCTCGATCGTGCCCTCCTGCAGGAAGCGCAACAGGCTGGTTTGCGCATCGTCCGGCAAGTCGCCGACCTCGTCGAGCAGGATCGTGCCTCCGGCGGCGCTTTCGATATGCCCGATGCGCCGCGCGGCGGCGCCGGTGAAGGCCCCGCGTTCGTGGCCGAACAGCTCGGCCTGCACCAGGCTGGCGGGCAGCGCGCCGCAATTGATGGCCACGAAGGGGCCATCGCACCGCAACGACATCTGGTGCAGCGCGCGTGCCGCATGCTCCTTGCCGGTTCCCGTCTCTCCGGTAATCAGCACGGGCAGATCCACCGGCGCATATTTGCGCAAGATGGCGGCGACGGCCTGCATGGCCGGGCTCCTGGCGCTGCGGAGGCCGGCCGCACCCTCATCATTCGCCGGGGTGCGGGAACCGCCGACCACGCCGGCCAGCACATCGAGCAACCGCGTCACGTCCACCGGAGCGGACAGGAACTCGCTGCTGAGTTTCAGGATGCGCCCGACCCATGGCTGCCGGGTGGATATTTCCGGCGGCACCAGGGCAACCCACGGCACGTCCGGACAGTCGGCCATCAGGCGCTCCAACGCCCGGCCATCGCCATCGCCGCGCTGGCGCAGATCCGCCACCGCCACCACGCGACTGTCACTGCGCGCGCCCACCCCGGTGCATGCGTCCGCGTCGGTCACGCGCAGCACCCAGTCGGCTTTCTCAAGTCGACTCCGTTCGGTGCTGGTCGGCTTGCCGACCCAGACGACGCAATGCTCCCTGGCTGGCCCGTTCACCGCCTACCCCAGACCCTGGCCCGGAACTCCCGCCGATGACCCGGCTCGTTCCGGCAACCGCCATCCACCCCCCATTTCGGGGCGAAGTGTAACCGAGCTGGCCGCAGCTTGCGGTAGAGGCAACGTGATGACCGCCCGCCGCTGTCCCGCTGTGCAGTTCAGTCGAGGAACAGGTCCGGCGCAAGGGTGGCGCCAGGCTCGACGGCGTAGGGGCCGAAATCGGTCACGCCGGCCTCGCGCAGCACCTCGTCATCGATCGCGAAATGGCCGGTATATGCTCGCGCCGACCGCGTCAGGAGCACGTGGGCAGCGTCGGCGACGATGTCCGGCTTGCGGCATTGTCCGGCGCTGATGCCGTCGATCATCGCAATCGCCGCGGTGGCGATCACGGTGCGCGGCCACAGCGCGTTCACCGCGATGCCGAGCGGGGCGAATTCCGCACTCATGCCCAGCACGCACAGGCTCATGCCCATCTTGGCGATGGTGTAGGCGACATGCGGGGCGAACCATTTCGGATCGAGGCTGGGCGGCGGCGACAGCATCAGCACATGCGGGTTGGTCGCTTTCTTCAGGTACGGCAGGCAGGCCTGGGTGACCAGGAAGGTGCCGCGGGTGTTGACCTGGTGCATCAGGTCGAAGCGCTTCATCGGCGTGCCTTCGGTGCCGGCCAGCCAGATCGCGCTGGCGTTGTTGACCACGATGTCGATGCCGCCGAAGTGCTCCGCCGCCCGCGCCGCCGCGGCGACCACCTCGGCCTCCTCGCGGATGTCCACCTGCAGCGCCAGCGCATGACCACCCGCCGCTTCGATCTCGGCTGCGGCGGTGTGGATGGTGCCGGGCAGTTTGGGATTGGGCACGGCGCTCTTGGCCGCGATCACGATGTTGGCGCCGTCGCGCGCGGCCCGGCGGGCGATCGCCAGGCCGATGCCGCGCGAGGCGCCGGTGATGAACAGGGTCTTGCCAGCGAGCGAGCTCATGCGAATCGACTCCGTCGGATGATCTGCCAGTGTAGCTGCGCCGCTCACGCCTTCTGGAAACGCGGCAGGATGTCGCGCAGCTCGGCCAGGCGCCGCAGCGGGTCAGTCAGCTCCAGCATGCGCTGCTGCTCGCGGGTGTCCAGCGGCAGCAGTTCGGCCAGGCGAAAACCCAGCCAGCTGGCGTCGTCATAGTCGCTGCGCGCGGCATGCCGCCAATGCGGCGCCATCGTCTCGATCAGTCGTTCGAGGATGCTCTGCAGCAGAGCGAACTCCACCGGAACCTCCTGCGGCAGCTCGCCAGGCCAGCGCTCGGCATTGCCGCGCAACTGTCCGTCGGCGCGCACACGGCTGTGCGACACGCGAAAGCGCGCGCCGCCTTCGGCCACGATGCCCAGCAGGCCATTTTCGTCGCGCTGGAAGTCGCTGATGCGCGCCAGCGTGCCGATCGCCGCCGGCACCGCCGGCTCGCCGGTCTCGCGGCCGGCGAGGATCAGACACACACCGAACGGGCTTCCGTCGCGGCAGCACTCGCGTACCAGATCCAGATAACGCGGCTCGAAGATGCGCAGGTGCAGCCGCCCGCCGGGAAACAGCACCGAGGAGAGCGGGAACAGCGGGATGTCGAGCAGCGCGGATTTGACGGCCATTGGCCGAGTGTACCCAGTGCCGACCGACGCGGTCCGTGCACGGAATCAGCGGCCGCGCAGTCGCTCGACGAAGCGCCGCGGCGCAGCCTCGAAACCGCCGTTGGACATGAACACCACCTGGTCGCCCGAGCGTACCTGCCGGCGCAATTCGGCGATCAGCGTGTCGACCGTCGGCACCGCGATGCCGCGGCCATCGAGCGCGGAGATCACCGCACCGGCGTCCCAGGGCAACTCCGCCCGCTGCAGGATAAACACGCCATCGGCGTCGGCCAGCGACGGCGCCAGTGCCGCGGCGTGCGCGCCCTGGCGCATCGAGTTGGAGCGCGGCTCCAGCACCACCAGGATGCGCGCGCCGCCGACCTTGGCGCGCAGCCCGGCCAGGGTGGTGGCGATCGCGGTGGGATGATGGGCGAAGTCGTCGTACACGCGCACGCCGTTCACTTCGCCGACCAGTTCCATCCGCCGCTTCACGCTCTCGAAGCCGGCGAACGCCGGCAGCAGCGCGCGCGGATCGGCACCGGCCGCCGTAGCCGCGGCCAGCGCGGCCAGCGCGTTCATCACGCTGTGGTTGCCGAGGAGCGACCAGCGCACCTCGCCGATCCGCTCGTCGGCGTGCTGCACGGCGAACGCCGAGCCGTCCGCCTCGATCAGCGTGGCCTGCCAGTCGCCGCGGCCGATGCCGAAAGTCTCCACCGGCGTCCAGCAACCCATCGCCAGCACCTCGGCGAGGCGCTCGTCGTGCGCATTGACGATCAACCGGCCGTTGCCCGGCACGGTGCGCACCAGGTGATGGAACTGGCGCTGGATCGCCGCCACGTCGGGGAAGATGTCCGCGTGGTCGTACTCGAGGTTGTTGAGGATGGCGATGCGCGGGCGGTAGTGCACGAACTTCGAGCGCTTGTCGAAGAACGCGGTGTCGTACTCGTCCGCCTCAATCACGAAAGGCGCCGCCGCAGGCGGCACAACACTCCCTTCTCCCCTCGGCGACCCTTGGGGAGTCCCCTCGCGGGTGAAAAGGTGGCGCGCAGCGCCGGATGAGGGTTCGGGGCCCGCGTATGCCTGCTTGCCCCCCAGCCGCGCCGACACCCCGAAATTGCCCGGCACTCCGCCGACCAGGAACCCCGGCGCCACCCCCGCGCTTTCCAGCAGATGCGCCAGCAGGCTGGTCGTGGTGGTCTTGCCATGGGTGCCGGCCACGGCCAGCACGTCGCGCCCGGCCAGCACCGTCTCGCCCAGCCACTGCGGGCCGGAGACGTAGCGCAGACGCGCGTCGAGCATGTACTCGACCGCCGGGTTGCCGCGGCTCATCGCGTTGCCGACCACCACCAGATCCGGCGCCGGCTGCAGGTTTTCGGCCGCATAGCCGCTCACCAGGCCGATGCCGAGCGCCTCCAGCTGGGTGCTCATCGGCGGATAGACGTTGGCGTCGGAACCTTCGACCGCGTGGCCCAGCTCGCGTGCGAGCGCCGCGACGCCGCCCATGAAGGTGCCGCAGATGCCGAGGATGTGCAGACGCATGCCGAGCGACTCCGTGAAATCCGCTCCGCCGGAGCGGGGAAGCACTCAGCCGTTCGCGGCGGCGGCTTCGTTCTGCAGCGCGCGCTCGATCCGCGCGGTGACCTCGGCCAGTTCGCCGACGCCGTCCACCACCTGCAGCTTGCCGCGGCCGGCGTAGAAATCCGCCACCGGCGCGGTCTGCTCGGCGTAGACGCCCAGCCGCCTGCGCACGGTGTCGGGGTTGTCGTCGGCGCGGCCTTCGGCCTTGAAGCGGATTTCCACACGCTTGATGATCGCCGCGTCCGGCACCTCCAGCTTCACCACCGCATCCAGCGGCTGGCCGAGCTTGGCCAGCAGGTGGTCGAGCGCATCGGCCTGGGCCAGGTTGCGCGGGTAGCCGTCGAGGATGAAGCCGGCCTTCGCGTCGGGCTGGGCCAGGCGCTCTTCCAGCATGCCGAGCAGGATGTCGTCGGAAACCAGCTGGCCGGCGTCCATCACCGCCTTGGCCTTGAGCCCCATCGCAGTGCCCGCGGCGACGGCGGCGCGCAGCATGTCGCCGGTCGAGATATGCGGAACACCCAGAGCCGTCTTCAGCCGGGCCGCCTGCGTACCTTTGCCCGAACCGGGCGCACCAAGTAGGACGAGTCGCATAATGCTCCACGAATTCGGCGGGCCGCCGCACGCTGCAGCAGCCCGCCCGATGCACGAAATTGCCGTCAAATTAGCCGCTGCACCGGGTGCCGTCAAACAGCGACCTTCGTCGCACCCGGCCAAGTGATTGTTGCAGAAAAGATTTGCCGACACCGCTGCCACGCTGCCACTGCCCGATCGAGGATCCCATGAGCCCGAACCGCCGTTCGCCCGCCATTACCGGCAACCTGCTGTACGCCCAATCCGGCGGCGTCACCGCCGTGATCAACGCCACCGCCGCCGGCGTGATCGAGGCCGCCCGCGGCAAGGGGGTGAAGGTGTACGCCGCGCGCAACGGCATCCTCGGCGCGCTGCGCGAGGAGCTGATCGACACCTCGAAGGAATCGGCCGCCGCGATCGCCGCACTGCGCCACACGCCCGGCGGCGCGTTCGGCTCGTGCCGCTACAAGCTGAAGTCGCTGCAGGACAACCGCGTCGAGTACGAGCGGCTGATCGAGGTGTTCCGCGCCCACGACATCCGCTGGTTCCTCTACAACGGCGGCCTCGCCGTCACCGACTGCTGCCCCGGCTTCGGCTCGGTGGCGAAGTACACCGCGATCTCCACGCTGGAGGCCAGCCTCGACGTGGCTTCGATGGCCGAGACCTCGACCAAGGTGTTCATCCTCGAAGTGATGGGCCGCCACGCCGGCTGGATCGCCGCCGCCGCCGGCCTGGCCGGCGAAGGCGCGGACGCGCCGCCGCACATCATCCTGTTCCCCGAGAACGCGTTCGACGAGGCCGCGTTCCTGGCCAAGGTGAAAGCCACCGTCGAGCGCGTCGGCTGGTGCACCGTGGTCGCCTCCGAAGGCGTGCGCAACGCGGCCGGCCAGTTCCTCGCCGAGGCCGGTACGCGCGACGCGTTCGGCCATTCGCAACTCGGCGGGGTGGCGCCGGTGCTGGCAGCACTGGTCAAGGAAAAGCTCGGCTACAAGTACCACTGGGCGCTACCGGACTACCTGCAACGCTCTGCGCGCCACGCCGCCTCGCAGGTCGACGCCGAGCAGGCGTACACCGTGGGCAAGGCCGCGGTCGACTACGCGTTGGCCGGAATGAACGCGGTGATGCCGGTGATCGTGCGCACGTCCGATGCGCCGTACCGCTGGAAGATCGCGCCCGCGCCGCTGGCGAAGATCGCCAACCGCGAGAAGAAGATGCCGAAGAACTTCATCAGCCGCGACGGCTTCGGCATCACCGCCGCCGCCCGCCGCTACCTCGCCCCGCTGATCCGCGGCGAGGCGCCGTTGCCCTACGGCAAGGACGGCCTGCCGCGCTACGTGCGGCTGAAGAACACGGCGGTGACAAAGAAGCTGGCGGCATTCGGGCGCTGAACTCCACGGCTTTCGTGACCGGCGTCACCGTGCTGAGCGCCACCTGAAAACAGGGGCGCCCGCATAGGCTTGCGTTCAGCCGCAGCTTCTTACGCTCCATCCTGCCCGGGTCGATCGCCGTGCTGCTGCGGCCGCGACCCTCCACGGGAGGAGACTCGAGATGAAACTCATCCACCGCCTGCTCGTTGCGCTTGCCCTGCTCGGCACCGGCAGTGTCGCGCTGGCCGCCCCCGGTCCCGGTCCCGGTCCGGACGACCACGGACGCTACGGCCACGACCGCGGCCACGACCGCCACCATGACGGCCGCCGCGGACACGACGATCGTCGCCATGGCGACTGGCGGCGCGACTATCGCCACCATGACGACCGCCGCTGGAACTATGGCTACCGGGACTATCGCTACGCCGGCCCGCGCTACTACCCGGTGCGCCATCATCGCTGGGAACGTGGCCACCGCTACTACGGTCCGACCTACGTCGTGCACGATTACGGCCATTACCGCCTGCGTCCGCCGCCGCGCGGTTACCACTGGGTGAGGGCGAACAACGACTACCTGCTGGTCGCCATCGCCACCGGCATCATCCTGGACATCGCGCTGCAGTAAGTCGATTCCGATCCTGACCACCCGAGGCCATGCACGCGTGCATGGCCTCTTCGTTTGCGCGCGGCGCTGCGGCGCACAACGGCCCGCGGCGCCACGTCTGCCTATACTCCCCGCGACCGCCCGTTCCGGACGGCCACTTACAACCCATGGGGAGGCTCCGATGCTGCAGCAGTATGGCTGGTGGATCGTCGTTGCGTGTGCGGTGGTGGCGGTTCTGTATGGCGCGCTGTCCGCGCGCTGGATCCTGGCGAAATCGCCGGGCAACGAACGGATGCAGGAGATCGCCGCGGCCATCCAGGAAGGCGCGCGCGCCTACCTCAACCGCCAGTACACCACCATCGGCCTGGTCGGCGTGGTGCTGCTGCTGCTGATCGGTTTCTTCCTGAACTGGCCGACCGCGATCGGCTTCCTGCTCGGCGCGATCCTGTCCGGCGCGGCCGGCTACATCGGCATGAACGTCTCGGTGCGCGCCAACGTGCGCACCGCCGAGGCGGCGCGCAGCGGCCTCGGCGCGGCGATGGACGTGGCGTTCCGCGGCGGCGCGATCACCGGCATGCTGGTGGTCGGCCTGGCCCTGCTCGGCGTGGCCGGCTACTGGCTGGCGCTCGGCCACTTCGGTGTCACCGGCGAGACCGCCCTGCATGCGCTGGTCGGGCTGGCCTTCGGCAGCTCGCTGATCTCGATCTTCGCGCGCCTGGGCGGCGACAACGTGGGCGACTGCGCCGGCATGGCGGCCGACCTGTTCGAGACCTACGCGGTGACGGTGATCGCCACCATGCTGCTGGCGGGCCTTAGCTTCGCCGACAACCTGGCTGCCGTGCTGTACCCGCTGCTGCTCGGCGGCGTGTCGATCATCGCCTCGATCATCGCCACCTTCTTCGTCCGGGTGAAGGCCGGCGGCTCGATCATGGGCGCGCTGTACAAGGGCGTGATCGTCTCGGCGGTGCTCTCCGCGGTCGCGTTCTGGTTCGTCACCGGCAGCCTGCTGCCGCAGGGCCTGACCGCCGGCGACGGCAGCGTCATCTCCAGCCACGCGCTGTTCCACTGCGCGCTGATCGGGCTGGTGCTGACCGGCCTGATCGTGTGGATCACCGAGTTCTACACCGGCACCCAGTACAAGCCGGTGCAGCACATCGCGGCGGCATCGACCACCGGCCACGGCACCAACATCATCGCCGGCCTCGGCGTGTCGATGAAGTCCACCGCGATGCCGGTGATCGTGATCTGCGCGGCGATCTGGGGCGCCTACAGCCAGGGCGGCCTGTACGGCATCGCGATTGCCGCCACCGCCATGCTGTCGATGGCCGGCATGATCGTGGCGCTGGACGCCTACGGCCCGATCACC
>ERZ778029.1557-NODE-1557-length-18704-cov-3.648775_pt1 | contig 18704 bp, 24 predicted proteins | sample MGYA00375759_ERZ778029 | MGnify/ENA primary metagenome ERZ778029 (study PRJEB29350, sample SAMN05389819) | bioreactor metagenome | isolation source: Ammonium sulfate bioreactor | place: South Africa: University of Cape Town | collected 2014-04-04 ...
AAAAAAACAATCAAATTAACAAACCAAACGGAAAGAATTCTACATTTATCGTACAACTTGATTAGTATATAGCTGGTGGCTACAATTGAAGAGTAGCAAAAGAAAAAATATTGCCTCTTATCAACATTCTGTTTTTTTTCTTACTTCCCATACGACGCGTCCATCGTGATAAACTGTTGCTTTAGTCATTAGCGTTACTTCATAATTACCATCCGCACTTAAACACAATATGTTCTCGTTTGATGTTAGTGTTCAACTTGTTCTTTATTAGTTTTACTTATTATATAAAACAATATCTGGCAGCCAGATTTGTTGACTTGGAATGTAAAGAACATCGACTCCACCATACTTATTTGGATCCCATCGAAGTTTATCATCATACCATTCCTATGAGATATAGTTATTCTCGCTTGTTAGTTAACTCGAAAGTCACTCACTTGTCTCAGCCAAACATTCGATGTCATAATTTGATTTTTTTCGTCCTTAAAAATCATAAACATATTTTGTCAACTCTCTTCCTCTCCCTAGTTCGGTACAAACCACATCGAGTAATTGCGTTAACCGTAGTCCCAAATAGACAGTTAACTTTTCACTATTATTTTTAACCGGTCGAATTAGTCGATTATACGCTCGAACTTTAATTAATTCTTCATACAAACGTTTCGCTTCAGGATTTGCAATTGTTACTAAAAGAAAATACTTGTTTTGTTCTTTCTCTAGTTAGTTTTGATTTACTCACAATCGAACAAACACCAAAATATACAAAATCCGTAGAACATTTTCATACATTGAAAGAGAAAAAAAATTTATCTAAATAAACAAAATCAAAGTCTAATCAGACTACATGTCGCTATGATTGTATATATGTTTATCTCATGATGCGTGTAAATTAGATAATTGTATAATAATAAATGATACAGCGATAAATAGACTCTCTCGACGAGTAAAAGAAAAAACATTAAGAGCGATTTGTTCTATTTGTATATGTCAAAGATATTGATCATCTCTGTTTGAAGTAATTAGATTCGAACAGTATGCGGTGCAATCTAATAGAATTTCTATCTGAGTGAATGCAAGAAAAAAAAATACATCTTTCTGTTGTTCTAATTCTATTAAGAAACGAATCGATGAATATAGTTTCTTTTTTCCTTCTTTCTCTTCGTTTGTTGTTAAACGGGAATATGCTTGGATAAACGATCGGAATAGATTAAATCAAGCGTTCGGGTTTATTAATGAGTTATTGCAGTTGAATTATATAAACTATTCCTTTTTCTTCCTTTTCTTATTCTCAATATATCAATAATTAACATTCATTCGTTTTCATGTTCTATGATCCCTTACCTGATGAAATTCGTTTTGTTCTGATCGATTGATTTCGATATGTGTGACTAGTATTGATTAGAAAGTAATAGAATATGCCCTTGGGAAAGGACTGTTTCGGATTATTTTTTATGTTTATTATGGGAAAACGAGAGAGAGAAAAGAGAAGAGAAGAGAAGAGAGAAAGAGAAAGGCGTACTAAGAATAACATTGATGACATTATTTCTACTAAAGTTTCTCTTCTTCTATTTTCTTTTGTTTTTATCCAAACAAATTTTCTCGTTCTCACTCGAAACATTTCTTCGACGATCAGTCAGTTATTTCCATACCATTGAAATAATCCTTTCGAAATGAAAAAAAAAAGAAAACCAATCTCTATTCATCATTTCTTTTTGGTATTCTTAGATCAATGCAATTGTCTCCTTATTCATATGGATTTTTCTTCTTAATTCATGTAGTCAAATGTTCATATCATGAAGACCAATTATACAAAGAACTATTTCAAAATTACAATCCATTGATACGTCCCGTACGAAATCTTGAAGATACAATAACTGTTTCATTTAGTATCGCATTGTTACAATTAATAAGTGTCGTTGAAAAAGAACAAGTTTTGAAAACCAATGTTTGGCTACAAGTTGTATGTAATCGAGAATAGCGAGAGAGAGAGAGAGAAAAGACAAAAATGAACTTTTTTTTTTATAGAAATGGCACGATTATCAGATGCAATGGAAACGCGAGAAATACGGAGGTATACAATCGATTCGTGTACCACCGAGTCAAGTTTGGACGCCGGATGTTCGTATTCAATGAAAATATTTCTTGTCTTGCAAACAAACTTCGATTTCTTTCAGATTGTTTTATTCAACAATGCCGATGGAAAATACGAAGCTTCCTTCAAATCTAATGTTGTTGTTTATCACAACGGCGATATGAATTGGGTACCACCTGCAATCTACAAATCGAGTTGTCATATCGATGTCAAATATTTTCCATTCGATGAACAAATCTGTGAACTACGTTTCGGTTCGTGGACATACAATCAGCATCAATTGAATTTTACTTATTACGATGAAATTGAACGAAATGTTACAATCAAAGATTATGTTGTTAGTGGCTCGTGGGATCTCATGGCTGGACCAATGTCAATTCAAAATCCAGTGAATGACAGTGATCTACTCTATGCACGAAGTTATCGACATGATCGAGTCGAATTTGTTTGTCGATTTGTTATACGAAGAAAAACGCTTTTCTATACAGTCAATCTTATCATACCGACGGTAGAATTTCTACTTACAATTCAAACTATCATTTTTTTAATTTTTTCTTTGTTTTCAGGTGCTTATTTCATTTCTCTCGGTCTTTGTTTTCTATCTTCCAACTGATGCTGGCGAAAAAATGACCTTATCTATTTCGATTCTTCTCGCATTGGTCGTGTTTCTTCTTCTCATATCGAAAATCTTACCACCAACATCAACTGTTATTCCATTAATAGCTAAATATCTTCTATTTACTTTTATTATGAATATAATCACAATATTCTGTACAGTTGTGATTATTAACTATAATTATCGAACACCTCGAACGAATAAAATGCCTTATTGGATGCGACGATTATTTATTGACATACTTCCGAGAATTTTATGTATGGAAAGGCCACATAAATACGATCGAGATAGTCAATATACATCAAATGAAAGCAATAATAAACAACGTGAAATAACAACGAAAAAATATATTCGTTCATCACGTATTCTTTCAATCGGCGGATCGTCATCGAATGAAACAGCTGAAGAAAATTCGATTGACATTCTGTTAACAAAAGAAATCTATGAAGCCACTGAAGACATTAGTTTTATTGCTAATCAAATGAGATCAGCGTGTCGATATGAAGAAGTAATGTTGTGTCTCATGGGAGAGAGAATTCGCTTTTTTTTCTTAACAGATTTTTTTCCTTTGTTAGATTCGTGATGATTGGAAATATATTGCATCTGTGATTGATCGATTACAATTATACATATTCTTTGCTGTGACAAGTTTCGGGACATTATCGATTCTATTTAGTGCACCACATATTCTCACTGTAGTCGATCAAAATGCGATACTTAAAAACTGGGATCCAACATTTGGTACTACTAGTTAAATTCATCATATATAAATATAGATTTTATTTCTCTTCTGGTGCTGATATTGTATTTTGTCAAAAAAAAATGAATAAAATCACTTACATGCGTGTCATTTGAATATGCTGTAGAATCAAAGATTTGCCCGATTGCGCGTCCTATACTGTTTTCTTTTCCTTCTCCTTTCGGTTCTCTTATATTAATTGTCTTCTAATCTGGTTAGTCGTCTCTTTCTTATTACCATCATTTTTTTTTCTCTCTTCAATCATGCAAATCTTCAGACAACGAGATCTTTCTCTTCTTCGTCTCCTTCTTCTCGTCGTTATTATTAAAATGATCAATATGTATATAGATGCGCGTGTATGACACAATACGACTGATCACGATGATAAAGTTGTCGCGCATGATTATTGTAAACGACAAGAGTGAATAATAATAAAAGAACGAGAATTTCGTCGTTTTCTGTTTTTTAGATCATATCACGTAAGATGAGCAGTGAAACGGAAGCAGCAAAAAAAGAAAAGAATCGATCCGACGTGCTCATTCTCATCTAGTTTCCGTTCACCATTCAGGACCATGTTTTTCTTGCTGAGAATTTTTCTATTTAATTCTTGGATTTTTCTAATTAATGGTAAAACAATACGAATAAAATATTGAAGTATTTGTTTTTCTCATTGAGATTTACTTTTGTATGTTCATAGGAGTGAATATTCAGGAAGAAAATCTTATGAATGTATTATTTGGCAAGGAATCTCAATATAATCCATTGATTACTCCAATTTCGAATTCAAGTGAACCATTAGATGTCTATTTTGGTTTGACATTAGTTCAGATAATTAATGTTTACGAGAAAGAACAAATTGTTAAAGTTAATGTTTGGCTACAATTACGTTGGCTTGATTATAGAATGAAATGGAATCCGGATCGATTCGGTTTCTATAAAACAAATCGAATTATATTAAATACCGTTTCGTTTTCTGTTTAGGTCGATTGGAAAGTATCCGAGTACCATCAGATAAGGTTTGGACACCGGATTTATTTCTTTTCAAGTAATAAACTGTTAAAATCACGAAAAAAAAGAGAGAGAAGACAATGTTTTCTTTGGTGTTTTAGTAATGCAGATGGAAATTATGAAGTTAGTTATAAATCGAATGCGGTTATTTCATCAGAAGGAAACATTCTTTGGATACCACCGGCTATTTTTAAAATCACTTGTGTAAGATTTCGAATTGTAAAATTCAATCACGAGCTGTTTTTTTTTTCTCAGACGATCAATGTCGAATATTTTCCATTTGGTAAATGATTGATGATTTCCGAATTCAATTACAGAACGTTTGCTTTCTAGATAAACAAACATGTGAATTACGATTTGGTTCGATTGGACTTGATCCATCGCAAGTTCGATTCGGTATTGTCAATTTCGATGAAATATTATTTGAGAGTTTTAGTTTTTTTTTCTTCTTGCGCTTTAGATTGGTATGCAACTCCGAATTCAATGGAACTGTCCGATTATGCAAAATCAGGTACATGGTCATTGTTAGATGCGCCAGCAGAAATGCGTATAGTTCGATCACCGGAACCACCTTATACAGCTCATACAGAGATCGTGTTTTTTATGAGTATGAAAAGACAAAAAAAGAAATAAAATTATTTGTCATGATTTTTCCATTTCAATTAGCTATCGGTCGTTATTCATTATTCTACACAATCAATTTAGTCATTCCAACATTGATGATTTCCGTTTTGACAATCACTTTATTCTGCCTTCCAAGTGATGCCGCTGAGAAAATGATGCTCTGTACATCAATTCTCGTTGCTCTCGTTTTTTTCATGTTATTAATATCTAAAATTCTTCCATCAACATCATTAAGTATTCCATTAATATCGAAATATCTTATGTTTACATTTATTATGAATCTTTCGTCTGTCTTTCTTTCGACATTATCTCTTTATCTAAATCATCATCATACATCAACATTAACACCGGTACCACATTGGATGAAAATCATCTTTCTACATACATTACCAACGTGTTTATTTCTCAATAAACCTTATGAATATGTTCAAAAACGTCAACGACGTTTGACATCACTTACATCACCATTAGTTTTTCGAAAAGTCAAACATAATCAACCGGATTTACCCGATGAGATTAATTGTTTGATCGAGAAATTTCTCGAACTAGCTGATGATATCAAATATTTATCGAAAAAAATTCAAGGTGATACCGAAGAAATGAAAGTAAGAAAAAAACAACAACAATAATCTTCATCATCTCAGACTATTTGCTTTTGTTATCGTAGATTCATAACGATTGGAAGTATATATCGCTCGTCTTAGATCGTATTCAACTATTTGTTTTTCTGTTTATTACATTCATTGGAACGATATCGATTCTTCTTCAAGTTCCTGATCTCTTCGCTGCTCATCGAGACGCAACAAATTCCAACTGAAAGTACTTTTTCTTTTCTTTTTTTTTGTTGTAAATAAATAAAAGAAAAAATCATTCTTAAATACAGTCATGTTCTTTTTCATCGTTGTCTTTCAACAATTCTCTTTTTTTTCGTTAGATGAGATTAACTTAACAACATGATTTATTGACTGTTTCTAAGTTGATTATTCAAGGTGAGAGATCTCTGACACATATATACATATCAAAATGGATTTTCTGTTGATTTACAAATCAGAGCAACAACAAAAAAGAAACGAAGAAAAAGAAAAGAAAAAAAAAGAAATCGAGAGTGTTTTATTCATTCAATTTCAATTTTTTCTTCTTCTTCAATTTTACGCAGTTATTAGTTAGAAAAAAAAAACAGAGTGCCAATAGGAATTCAGTTGTTTTATTGATTCTCTAATTTTCAAGTGCGAGAGAAAAAGAAACTTGATTGTTCATGTTTTTTCTTTCGTTTATTATTGTTATTTGATTTAGTTGATTGAAGAGAGACAACAATGACGACGACAATACTCGACAAAGTCTTAGGTGATCTTCGTCGAGAAGTAATCGATCTTCGACAGAATAATTATGATATAACAAAACTAGGTTCAGTTATCAATGTATCTAAAGATTCATTGAAAGAAACCGAAAAATATCAACAAGAACTTCTCAAACAATTGCAAGAATTCGAATCTTCATTGATTGAAATCAATGAAGTCTTACGAGCTAATACCGAACGTAAAACTCAACTCGAACAGCAACGACAAGAATCAGGCGACGATCTCGACATTCGTGCAAAATTGATGGCATTGAATGCCGAAACATTGGAATGTCGAGCTGCTGCTGTTCAATTGCAACAAGGAGCGAGATTAGTTTTGAATAAAGCAGTCGATATTGAAAAACGTGTCAACGATGAGTTAGCACAACAAGATTTGGAAAATAAAGCAAAACAACAAGAATTCGAACGAAATCGAGCAATGGAATTAGAAAAACGTATACAAGCCGAAGAAGAACGACAACGAATGAAAGTAAGAAAAACATTTCAATGAATTGAGAAATTTATTCTTTCGAATATTTATTTGTAGGCTGAACAACAGCAGCAGCAACAGCAACAACAACAACAAGAACGTTTGTTGCTACAACAGAAAACATTTGCACATGACGATGAATATGCTAATTGGTCTGTTCGAGAGTATGTTGATTAATCTGAATGAGAAACCTAAATCTGCATTTGAGTTTTTATTTATTTTTAATCAAGATTTATGCATGATAATCAATACCCACCATGCATTATTCGTACATCACCTGAAGCAATTTTATTTCCAATTGAACTTCGATATTTAACCGTCAATGAAACAGAAAATCTACTTGATAGTCAAGAAGAATTAGTCAGTACGCCGATGAAAATCAAATTCGATGCAACTGTATGTATATGAATCTCAATCGAAATTCTCATATTTTCTGTTTGTAGGAAATGAAACATGAATTTCTTCTTTTATCAATTCCTTATATTAGCAAACGTTCATCTCATCGTGAGAATGTCATTAAAGTTCGTCAAGCCAATGGCATTTGGCTATCAATCGATTCTCTCGAATCTCTATTCGATGCTCACAAAGTACATTGAAAATTAGTTTTTTTTTTAAATAAAATTACATCGTTTAGGATAAACGCTTTGTTGAATGTAAATTATCTGAAACATCTTCATGTGCCGTTGTATCTCGGTTGAAACGTGATCGAATATTCATCGAAACAAATCGAGCAGGTCGATATCTTTCAAGTGCTGATTCACGTTTTACTCTTCAATGGCCCAGAAATGTGTGTCAAACTGATTTTCGAATGGATACATGCATGCAACCGGTTGATTTGACGACATTTAATCAATTTTGTCAACATTTTACACATGAATGTGAAGGTCTACTAGCTGTTGGACCGATAATTGAGTTGAATTTCGAAGAAATTAATCTACTCAAACCAATTCAATTTACTCTACCGATTTTGGTTCAACCAAAAAAGAAAAACAAAGTTGAAACACCGAGACCAAATCCTGACCAAGCTACAATGCCAACAACACCGGCAGCCACTGATCCAAACAATCCATTGCAAGTTTCAACTAGTCAACCATCACAACAAGATTTGATCAATCAACAGCAACAATCGATTTTTAAGTCCGTACTCGGTGAAGGTAATTTCGCAATTCATATTTTTACAAATCTTTCTTTTCAAATAGATCTCAATAATGAACGTCTCGTTCTTCTCTATTCCGGTTTCAATGATAATAATTGGCATATCGATGCCGATCTTAAACTAAACGATTCGAAAACACATGATCTTATCACAACAAACATTCAATATCTTCACAGTCGAATGATTATCGTTCGATGTGATAAACAATTGATGCCATTGAAACGTTTACAAACAACGATCGGTCTACTCGAACAAATACTAACACAACGAACAGCTTTGTTTCTTCTTCGTCATCGTCAATCGAATCCAAATGAAATCTGTCTTGTTTGCTGTTCGAATCAACGAACTGATCTTGTCGAACAAGAAATTCAACAAGAAAACTATACAAATCTAAATGAACAAACGAAAGAAATCGTTCTTCAAGAAGGACAATTATTAGAATTGCGTTTTCGTGGCAATGTTCTGCCAATTGATAACCAACAGAAATCGATTCCATTTGCATTCAATACATATTTTCCGTTTTATTTCGAAACGAATATCAAAGAAATCGATAAATATTCTCAACATTTATCAAGTTATTTCTATGGTTTTATACAAATCTTTTCCAAACAAAAAGTCACTAAAACGACCAATGCAAAAGATATCGACAAGAAAAAACCACAAATTGAAAATGTCGAATCAGATATTTGTCTTGCTGAATTACTTGTTGTTCTTCCTAAGCCGCCAATTGAAATGCCTAAAGCAATTCAAAAATCTTTGCCAACATTCATAGGTGAAGGTGTTCTTACGCCAACATTATTTCGCGATATGTCAGCGAGTTTAAACAATGATGAATGGAGAAAATTAGCTCGTCGATTAGGAGTAACACGTATACGTATCGAAGCTATCGAACATGATTTTCATGAAGATGCACCGTACTACATGTTACTTGCTTGGTTCAAACGAGTTGCACGATCATCGGATAAAGTCTTAATATTGATGCAAGCATTGGTCAGTATTAATCGATGGGATTTAGCACAAGATCTACAATCTATTAAAGAAGACAAACGTATTGAACAACGAACATTATCAAAAGACGGTAGAACAGTTTCTTGTTTTTTTTTCAATTGAAATTTTATTTTCGTTTCTCTTTCAAAGATCAAATGAAAATGTTCCAAGCATCATTCAATCGTATTTGTCAACGTGAAGAATGTATTCGTATTTGGAAACAATTAGCAAGAGAATTAATGTTAACGAACGAAGAAATTCTCTCGATCGAACAACGATATGCATCGAAACATGAACGTTGTTACCGAAGTCTAGAACACTGGGCTTTAAATCAACCGCGAGCTGATATACCGATCCTTGCGAAAACCATGCGTACACTTGGATTTAAAACTCTTGCTCGTATGTTTGCTTCTTTGACATCGTTTTGTTTCAATATAAAAACATTTTCTTTTACATTTAGGTGAAATCGAAAACATGGCTTAATATATTTTTGTCCCTTCTTTTTTTTTAAATTTTGCTTTGTTAATATTCTTTTTCTTTCTATTAATAACGAAAATTACAATAAATGTAAACAGACCTCTACAAAATGTATTTTTTTCCTTTCTGTACAAAGAAGATATTTAGCCAAAGGTAGAAAGTGACGGTATTTGAAACATGATGAATTGAATGTAATTTAAATCCTATTCACGCACATTGTGATCGATTCTACTTTGTTAATATTGTTTGTTTTTATTAATAAAGAAAATAACAATGAGTGTAAACAGAATTCTAAAAATGTTCAATATTACCTTGCATGTATAACTATATGTATTAAGTTTAAGTTACAATAATTTCAAATGAGAAAGATTTTGTTTTTTCTTATCTATTTAAAAAAAATATCGATAAAAAACCAAGTACATTATATTACTAAAGAATCAAACGAACGTTTTTTTCTTGTTTGCTTAGTTGGTCTTAAGCACATTTTTGTTTGACATGTATTTGTACAGCATTTTTCATTATCCGGACAATCATCATCGACATCACATAAACGTACATCGCACATACTCCAGAGAATATCGATTTGATACGAATCAGCCGATGGACATAGACCAGATTTTTCTCGATTATCTTTCGGTATAATACATCGATAGCCGCATGGTTTCGTTCGAAAAAAACAACATTTCGTGTTCATTTCACATTGATCATGATCCGGTTGACATTGATCAAAGCAATTCTCTTGATCATCATTACCAGCATTGCCATAAGATGGACAAACTTTCGCACTATCGATATGAGCCCATGTAAATAGAAACAAAAACCAATAGATGATAATCATCATCGTATGAAGAATGAATGAATGAATGAATGAACTGTTTTGAATAGATGTCACTTAAAGAAATCCAGGCCGATTTTACTTTATTATTATACATAAACGTGTGAAAGAAAGGAAAATTCGTTTTCTTTTCTTTTCTTATTTCTACATTTAGAAAACTATGTGAAAAGTAATCAAGCATTTGGATAGATCGAATGGGATGATGATTTGCGGAGTTTGTCTCTTGATTCATCGGTAGATTTCGGTTGAAAATCATATCGTCTCCGATAATCTATTTCATGTGTATCATCATTTTCGACATTTAAATTCGATTTCTTCCGATGTGATGATTTGAGAATGCTCTGAAAAATAAAAATGAATATAATTTTATCTCTCGATTCAAGATTACACTCAATGGTCGTTTCGGTTCGAGTTTAGCTGATCGTATGGTGGCTAAACGCGTTGCTGATCGATTGCTGTTGTTGTTATTATTTAGATTGAGTTGACTGTGATTCTTTCTCGATGAACTCGAGAGATGTTTTGGAATCTGAATATGAATTGAAATGAAATATTGAAACAAAAGAGGAATTATCTTTTACGATATTTTGATCGATTTCATCGAAACGAGACATTGAAATAGACCGATTTTCTAAAGAGAAAATATGACATGTAAAATCAATCAAATGAGAAATCTTACTCGCAAGATTTTCATTCATCGATCGAGATTCCTAAAAAAATGATAATAATTAGCCAATAAAACAAAGTATTGATCAAACACTCTACTCGGCAAGCTCTTGCACCAATGTCCGTTTCATCATACGGTCTCCATCGATCACGACTCGGCATTGTTGCTGTTCTCTGTTGTGTTCCTATTGCTATTAGATTCGTCTTGATTTTTCACCGAAATATTTCACTTTGCTTATTTTTACCGTCATCAATCAAAGGAATTGTATTTGTATAGGATAAAATATATTTTTCTGATGAACGAATTTTTGTTACTAATTCATTTAATTGTTGACTAACGTGAGATATGTAACTATCAGTTGTCGTCATTTGTTCGCGTAGTAGTGGAAGAATGGATTCAACTCGAGTTTGTTCATTTGACGAATAGACTTGTCGATTCCATTGAAGTAGCAAAGTAAAATCATTTAATAATGACTAAAGATTCGATTTCGACAAACAAAACAATGATTAACTAATCGAAAATTTTTTTTACTTGATGTTGAAGTAAAGTCGATAATTCATCTTGAAGTTGAACAGCTTAAATCAAGAGAGTGAATTCGATCGTATTAAACTATGATTTATTTATCGAACATACCGAGTTTATCTTCGTGTAAAAGACGTTCGATATCAGACTTAAAATAAGTCAACAGATTAGTAGAATTGTTTTTTTTTCTCTCTTTCATATCGAACTTACATAAATTGATCGATGAGTATAATCGAGATCAGTTTGATTAGATAAACTTTGAAATAAATTGATCAATGTCGAACGACGTTGTAAGATCGTCGTCTGAAACGAAATGAGTATCCATAGAAAATTGTTCTTTTTTCTGGTTTATTTGAAGAATCAACTTGTGTTTCACTGAGAGACAATGATGATGAGACAATAGTTGGAAGTAAACTTTGAAGTTCGGACAATTTATCTTCCCAAATCGGTTTACAATTTTGTAATTGTTCAGCGATCTTTCGGCAATGATTTGTAAATATTGATTGACTAGAAATTCAAAATTAAGAACGAGGGAAATGTTTTCAACTAAAAACGGTTACTTTGTTCGAAGAAAACTACTCGTACTTCCATTGTACAGTTGATCGGTCATACGTTCGTAGAATGTTTGCAAATGATAGAGTAATTCGATGTATCGTTTGATAACTCGAGCTGATTTGATAGTTGCTTCATACTGATGAAAAAGAGAGAGGGAGAGAGAGAGAGCATAGAAGAGAAGTGAAAGATGAAGACTTGATTTACAGTTTCGTGTTGATCGTCGGTCGTATTTGACATTGAAGAAAGCGGCTGCATGGATGTGGCTGAAAGAAAAACGTGAGAGAAGAGAAATTCTGATCAAAATACGAACGAATCTGACGAGTAGATGCACGAGATGATGAAATGTTCGGTCGTTGATTTCTGAATAGAATATTGAAGTTGAAAACAAAAGAGAGACATGATGATCTGTTAACAAACCTATCTAAGAGCCGATTTTGCCAAGCAAGAAGTTCTTGTTCAGCTTGAATTTTCTGTTGATTAGGTTGATCCGTGTGAGTCATTCGTTTAGGTCCGAGAACTAATCGATCGACAGCGGAGAATTCATTGCCATTTCTATGTCTCGTCAATGTTGGTGTACGTAATTTGAAAATCTGCGGAATTGTTGACGTATCTTGATCTTTGTCTATTTGCTGTTCATTGCTAGTGTTATGAGGCAATGTTTGCTCGTTTGTTGAACGATTAACATCAAAGCCCCACGAGCCCATCGTAGCCGATGATGACTGATGAGTAAAACTATTATTCACGCTCAATGACGACGGAGGTGAGGACGATAAGGGAGGTTGACGAGATTGCCAATCATGGTGTTCGACATCGTCTTCGTAATCATCGTCGAATTCATCGTAAGAATTGATAATTGGCTTTCGAGACCTGTGACAAGAACAAATTTTGAATATGTATAAAAAAAAAAGTAAATTCGTTCGTAATTATTTACCTTATCTGCGTCATTTTCGAAGCAAAGCTTTTCGTTTTTTTGTTTTATTTTTTTTCTTTTGTCGTAATGTTACGTCGTCATCGACAAAAAGTAAATTTTCATATTCAAAGAAATGAAACAGATCGACTAGAAAAGAATGGCATTGACGGTGATGCAGCTATTGCAATTGTATCGAACGGCATACAAAAAGAAGAGAGAGAGGGAGGAAAAAAGAAAAGAGAAGAGAAGAGAACTTCAGTTCAATATTCGATTACACAAATTGACATAGACAAAAGCAATAGGCGAAGCACTTCTCTGTTCTTCTTTTTTTTTCTTCTTCTTCTTTGTACATTCGCATATAAAAATCAAATCAAATTTGAATAAGAAAAATGAATGCAAAATGTATGCATATTATAAAATCTGTTGAAAACTGATCAACATTATTGCTTCCTATTTTGATATTAATCAAGGATATTGTAAATCAAATCCGTTGACTTTACGTCAAAGAGAAACGAAATATTCAAATATACAGAAGACACTTAGGTGTTGCCGATAAGTATTCTAATAATATGCAAATGTTTGGTTTCTTTTTCTTCTTTTTAATATATATTGATGGCTACTTGTTCATATAATCAGTCGAATCGAAAACCAAACATTATCTAATATCAGACACGTTTCTAAGTCATCACATCGACAGTAATCTCAAACAAGGCCGATGCAACAGATTGTTTGAAAATTTACTCTTTTTCATCTTTTGTCTTGCCCTTTTGCACTCGAGATAGACGAAAAGAAAATTATCTGTTTTTTTTTCTTCTTTGTGCTCAATTAAATTTTTTGTTTGTATCTCGATCAAATTTCATTTTTATCAAAAGCCACGCGTGGCTTTGTCTGTCAATGAAGAATATACATATATGCATATACTATGTACATACAACTCTTATTCAACACTTATAATTGAACAGTACGTGTCAACAGTCAATTGTTGATATTACTATTCTCTTTCATTGTCGTTCGCATAAGTCAATAAATAATATCGAAGTCACATTCATTTTTTGTGTTAGTTGATCAAATATATTTTTCTTTATTATACAAGACGAGCAAAAAATAATACAGATAGTATGTTTTATACATAATTTTTTTTTTGAGGGGGAGGAATTTGCTTTGTAGCAAAATAAACATTCAGCTGCATCTACAAAAAAGATTGTGGCAGATATAGTTAAGTATATGTACACATATGAATTTAGTTTTTGGTTCCTAATTTTGACGTAGGTTTTCTTCTTGTTTTTCGTGCTGGTGGCGATGGAGATGAAGAAATCGATGATGCTGATACCGATGTTGAACGTAATTTCGGTTTTTCATAGGAAAAATTCACACGTGTACGACTCGTTTCACGACTAATTTCTAATCTTTTACTTACTTGATTCATTTTCTACGACCGATTGACTTCGTTTTCTTTTCTTCTGTTGTTTGTTATTATTATTATTAACTGATGTAGTTTTTCGTTTTTTATTCGGTGATTTCTGTTCTTTACTATTATTATTATTTTGTTCGATTACTGTCGTATCATCGTCATCCTCATCATCATTGTTATTATTATGATTTCCATTTTCTTTTTCACTTGCACGTTTTCGATTCGATGGTACAACTGTTGTGTTATTCATATCAATTCGTTTGTTTTCCGTTGTAGCTGTTGTTGTTGTTGTGATTGGTTTTAGTTTAATTTGAAAATCTTTAGGTAAATAAGATAAATGATTGTATCGTCCTTTCTTGAAATACGTATCCGGTAACGGTACATTCGAATTTGCTCGACATATCATCAATGATGATGCTCGTTGTGTAAGAATAACATAAGCTAAATCAACGAGAACATGTAGTTTTTTACTCGCATCTTTTTTATCTTCTTTATCTAATTTCAAAGTTGCATCTTCAGCCGATTTAATCGAACGTAATAAACCTTTATAAAACAAGCCCACTGTTGTATCACAACGTAATAATAAACTATCTAATAAAAATAGAATATAATCAGTCATTGTATGTAACATTTCAATATCATCGTAGAGTATAAATGCCGGTGATTTCGAAAGAAAGAAAAGAAAATATGTTAATGAATATTCCGGATAGAGTGTATAATCAATAGATTTTTCATTATCTTCATCGAATTCATTGGTTGTTTTATAGGATAATTGTAATTTAATATGTTCACGTCGTGTATCAATTATTTGTAGCATTTGTCGACGTATTTGTTCTCGATGTTCACGTTCCGGTTCTTTAGCAGCAAATGCTAATAGAGCAAGAAATTCAATTGGACATAGAGGATCTCGTAGATGTTCAGCTAGTTTTCTATATGTTCGTTGACGTATAATCGATGATGGATCACGAAGTAAATTGATAATACTTAAGAAATCATCGGGTTTAATAAATCCATAAAAATATGTGTTCGATATTAATTTTAATAGACACGATAGACCACAAAGACGTATGTAGATTATTTCATTTTCATTCATATTCTTTGTAAATTCTTGATTATTTTCAATACATTTTCGAATTAATTTATAAACGAGATTGAAAAGATTCTTCGCATTTTCTTTCAAACCTAGAACAGCACGTGTCATGGCTTTGATTAATTCACGTTTGACACGTGTATCGGCACTGATCTCAGGATCAGCATGTGGTTCATCGGGTAAAAAGGTAAAATGTCCGTGAAAAAATGAACTCGAAACATTATCTTCATCGTCATTTTCTTCTTCTTCTTCGTGCGTTTGTTGAATATATTTCGAAATATTTGTTAGAATTCGTTTGCCTAAATCACCGAGAGTCAACGGAGATATTTGAATCATATGACCGAGTAAAACTAAACGAGTTATGAATTGATCACTATCAAATTGATCGTACTGAGTATCCTAGACGAAGAATTTCATGATTTAGAAGAAAGAAAAGCAAAAGAAAACTTCAATTACATCGACAAGTTTTTGTATGAGCTCATTCTTTTTGTCCGAATGTAAAGCACAGAGACAATACAATGCTCGTTTAGCAATCGGTGGATGAAGAGTCAAATATGATCGTAGTTCTGTATCCAATAAACTGCAAATACAAACAATTCGAAACTAAATATTGTGCAAAGACTAAACATACATCATCATTCCTGTTTGATTCAATGTGATGATCAATGGTGCACAAGCTTCGATTGTACGAATAAGAATTGGAGCTAAATACCAAAAAATGTTAATATGAGAAACTCAGCAGATAGAAAATAAACAAACCTAATTCAAGTACACGTTGTTTTAGTAGATTACAGAGTAACTCTAATGATTCAACTGAGTTGAAAATAAATGGATGTTGAATGAAAACTTTGAGTAATTGATTAATATTTTCATAGTACGAAGCTGGTTGTTCGGGTTCTTGAAAAAAAAACAATTCGAAATGAATTTTTTTTAATGTCAAATATCTTACCATTGGATACTTTTTCGAAAATTAATTTCAGCAATTTACTAACAGTTTCTTGATCAAATAGAAGCGTTGATATTTTCTCAAACATCGTCTTTATCAATCCACACATTTTCGTATATTGTCCATGACCATTATTTTCCACTGTTGTTGTTGTTTGATCATCGGTTGTATTTCCAGGAAAACGTTTCTGTTCTTTACTTGCTTCTTCTAACAACATTTGACCAATGGCATTCTAAAATCAAACATAACAACGAAATCGATCATCTCAATCAAATAAATTTCTTCATACAGCTAATGCATAGACTTCTTTGGATTTAATTCCATCGGTTAATGCTTGTTTAAAGATCGATAAAATACTCGAATCACTCTGTTTATGATTTTTAATCGCATAGACAATGAACGATTTGAGAACGGACTCGTTCTTATCGGGATTTGGTAGACAACCTAAATGAATTAGTTCGAAGTTTTTTTTTCTTGTAGAATAAACATCAAATTGACAATTACGTAATGCAATAACGTGAATAAGACTGACAAGTTTCAATTCGATTAATTGTTTATCATCATTGGTCGTATTTAAATCTGCCATTTGTAAAGAGAAATCAATTAGTTTAACTAATTGCCTTCGAAATCTAAACAAAAATTTGATTTTCTTTGCTTAACAATTTTTTTCTCCTACGTACAGAAATTTATTATGAATTATTTCTCGAATAGCTCTAGAAAAAAAGTCAATCGATTCTACTTTTTTTAATTCAGTAAAAGAATATTCGTCTTACCGTTGAGCATTTTCATCAACATTCGAATATAAAGTCAATAAAACTTTCACTTTATCATCTGTATTCACGTCCCATGGCATCAGATAAAAAGTTAACAATCGTTCAGCCAATAATCTAAATTATTCACCCGAGTTCAACTATTTTGTTGATCAAATTTGAAATCAATTCTTACTTATCCTGTGTGGCTTTTTGATAGTACAAATGAGTGATACAATTAGCAACCCAAGTCAATTGTTTTTGAATTGTATTCGACCAATTTGAATTCGTACATTCTTTCTTATAAACATGTCCAAGATAATCCAATGCTTCTTTTCGTACTTCCCACTAAACAAGAAAATTAATTCATTCAATGATTTGTTTTTAATTCTTTTGTTTTTGTTCGTTATACAATTTTATCTCGTGCTCGTTCACATAGAATTTGCTTGATTTTTTCGCTGATATCGAGTAGATTTGAGCTTGTTATCGCACGAATTTGTGCCATCAGTTGTGAACGTATATTCGTATCTGTTGAAAGACTCAACCGAATCATCACATCTAAAGATAATATTCAATCGAATCTTTCGAAATAAACGAGTCGAATTCAACCTTCGAGATCTTCTCGTAGTTCAGGATGATTGACAAAGTAACTTTTCAAATGCTTAATGCAAGTCGATTGGATTTCGGGCGTACCGTGTTTAAATCTAAACCATTGAAAAACGAATGAATTTAATGTTTGAATTAGTAATCATACTGATTAAGAAATGTATTCCAAAGAGTTTTGTGTCGTTGAGCAAAATCATTATTCGGTGAACTTGTTACATAAGCAACGATCTTGGCTGCATCACGACGGTGCTTTTCATTGGAAACCTTGACCGAACAAACAAGTTTATTAACGAATCCCTATGTCTTCTATTCTTACAGTTAATCGATGTTCGATTGTTGGAATCAATTCGTCGACAATCGCTTCAGAAATATGACATAATTCATCGAAGATATAGTAGATTTTCGTATGTAATTGTAACGATTCGATTTCTTCCGTAATTAGAACAGTTTTAAAATACTTCGAAAATTTAAATTAAACAACACAATAAAACTCAAGTTTTATTTTACTTCAGCAATTGCAGGTTTTAAATAGGATTCTCCTCGTTTGATAATTGCTTCCGCAAGTTCATAGCATTCTTCACGTAATTTCTATCGAAAAAAAGAGATCAATTTGCAAATCTAATCGATTTCTCCATCAAACCTTTTCTGGATCAATGATTCTTGTAAAAAGAATTTCTAATAAAGGAAATGGCACAAATTCATATTCAGCTAGGATAACACTGACAATGTCAATCATTAAATTCTTCAATTGATCTGTATGATTTTTTCTTTTTAAAAAAAAAACAAAGATCGTAAACATAAACAAATCTTGTCCATCAATTGACATACTGTAGAGCATTGAAGATGTTTGTTAGAACAACTGTACTAATTTGACAACCACGATTATCTTCG
>ERZ778029.1564-NODE-1564-length-18557-cov-4.146795_pt1 | contig 18557 bp, 12 predicted proteins | sample MGYA00375759_ERZ778029 | MGnify/ENA primary metagenome ERZ778029 (study PRJEB29350, sample SAMN05389819) | bioreactor metagenome | isolation source: Ammonium sulfate bioreactor | place: South Africa: University of Cape Town | collected 2014-04-04 ...
ATACGAGATAAGCTAGTGACTGGAGTTCAGACGTGTGCTCTTCCGATCTCGGTGGTCTCGGTGTCGCCGATGGCCATCCCGAGGATCTCGCGCCGGCCGGTGGCCGAGCAGGCGGTCGCGATCACGACGGCCTGGGACACGACCCGCTTACCGATCCTGACGTCGAGGTAGGTGGCGTCCAGCCACAGGTACGGGTACCAGGTGCCGTCCTCGTCGAGGCGCCGCTCGAGGAACAGCTGAACGTACTCGTCGATCTCGGCACAGATCCGCGACACCGCAGACTTGGAGATCCCGGTCTCGTTACCGAGAGCTTTCACCAAAGCTTCGACCCGGCGGGTCGACACCCCTTGGATCCAGGCCTGGGCGATCACCGCCCACAACGCCTGATCGATCCGGCGGCGCGGCTCCAACAAGCTCGGGAAGAACGTTCCCTCCCGCAGCTTCGGGATCGCCAGCTCCACCTGCCCGGCCGGTGTCGCCAGCTGCTTGGCCCGGGTCCCGTTCCGGTGCGTGACCCGCTCCGTCGAGCGCTCGTAGCGGCCAGCGCCGATCCGGGCGGTCGCCTCGGCATCAACCAGATCCTGCAACGCCGCGGCCAGCAGCCGGCGCATCGCATCACCGTGGTCGACCTCCCCAAGATCGACAGTGAGGAGTTCCTCGATCAGCCCGCGCACGGCAGACTTGTCCCGATGGGTCATCGTGGTGTTCCTTCCAGAGTTACTTGGCGGTTTCTCGAAAGCTAACCCCGGTGACCCATCACCACACCTCACGCAGCGCCGGTCAGACCACCAGGAATTCCCACCACGCTAGGGGACTCAGCCATCCTGCGAGTCCAGGGACTCTTGTGGTCGTTCGGGCATTCCGTTCAGTCAGACCGAACCTGCTACCGGTAACTACGCGAGATCATGGGAAATGGCTTTATCCGCAAGGCCCATCGGCCGTCCGCGAGGCGTGCTGTATGGCACGCAGCCACTCTTCTACCTTGTCGTCAGAGGTGTCAGAGACGGTCCACCAGCGCAGAGCCGTCGTCATACACCAGCGCTTCAGCTCGGGCCACTCTCCAGGCAAACCAGACTGCAGGCAACAGGGTGATCGCTGCAAGTGTGGCTGAGAAAGGTGGCTGCCAGGCGATGACATTTGGCCAAATCCCTAGGGCGAGGAAGGCGAGTGTCTGGACGATCCGGCTCTTCCACGGCCGTATGACCAATGACGGTTTCACACGTACCGTGGACCACCTCGCTTGCGCCGCGACCTGACCTTGGACGCGGCCGCGCCCACACCGAACCCAACCACTGTCGCGACACCCCTCAATGGTCGCCTCTTTGGGCCTTGATAAGCATAGGCTGCGGAGTAATCGACCTGTGGCCGGATTGTCGAGCCGCGTCCATCAGGGTCAGGCCGCCCGCGGCCGAGGCGTCGTGTTGGTGGGCGTCGAGCCAGCCATATCGGTCTGAGGCAGGCCCGGACGGTCCTGTCGGTCAGGGTGTGCGCATCACGGTGACGGGGTCGAGACGGGTGGCGTAGACGGCGGGCGGGAGTGCGGCCAGGGCCGCGGCGATGGTGGCGAGCACGCCGACAGCCACGGTGAAGCTGAGCGGGGTGTCCTGCCCGATGGCGTGGTTGGCGAGCCAGCCGGCGGTGCAGCCGAGGAGGGCGCCGATCACGGCGGTGGTTGCGGCTCGTACGATGACGATGGCGGTGAGGTCGGCACGGGTGATGCCGAGGGTGCGGCGTCGGCCCAGATCGCGGCGTCGGACGAGCACGTCGGCGAGCACCACGGCGGCGACGAGGCTGCCACCGGCCCCGAGGATGAGGCTGAGCAGGGAACTGCCGTAGCCGGCGAGTTGGTCGGCGAGGTCGCGGGCGGTCTGCGCGAGGGCTGCCGGCGAGTCGACCTGCACGCCTTGGGAGTCGCGGGGTGCCAGGGTGTTCATGACTGCGGCGACTGTGCCGTCGGTGGCGTTGACGCTGTTCAGGACGACCCGTAGTTCGCGTCCGGTGCCGTCGGGTCGCGCCACGATAGCGCCACCGGCCAGGTCCTCGAACGGAGCCCGGGCGGTGTAGGCACCGACGATCGGATAGCTGGCCGTGCCGTCGGTGGTGACGAGGAAGCCGACAGGCTGTTCCAGCCCGAGCGTTGCCAGCTGGGTGGCGGAGATGAGGGCCTCGCCGGGCTGGGGAAGCCGTCCGCGGGTGAGGGTGCCGATCTGGGTGATGCTGCCGAGCACCGGCCAGACGGGGATGCGGCTGCCGCCGGTGCCGGTCGCTCCGTTGGTGGCGTCGAACGGGATGCCGAGCGCGTCGGCGGATTCGACGGAGGACAGGTTGCTGATCACCCCGAGGGTGCGGGCGTTGATGAAACCCTCAGCCTTGGCGTCGATCACCTGCAGACGGCGGGCGCCGGCCTGTTCCATGCGCGCGGCGACGTCAGCGCTGGCTGCCGCCGAGCGTCCGACGGTGGCGATCGCGGCCACGCACATGCCGGCAACGACGACGGCGATCAGGACGGAGGAGACCTTGGCCGCCCAGGTGGCGGCCCAGGCTTCCCGCAGCAGTGCCCGGATCCTCACAGGTCGATCACCTCATCCACCCGGCTGAGCACGAACGGGTCGTGAGTGGCGATGACGACGGTGCTTCCCCTGGCGTGAGCGGCCTCGACGAGCGCGTCGAGGACGAGGGTCGCGTTGCCGTGGTCGAGGTTGCCGGTGGGCTCGTCGGCGAGCATCACGGAGGGACGGTTCAGCAGTGCCCGGCACACCGCCAGCCGCTGCGCCTGGCCACCCGATACCTGGCCAGGGCGGTGCTCGGCCCGGTTGCCGAGCCCGAACGCGGTCAGCAGGTCGCGGGCGTCAGCGAGCCGCTCGGCGCGGGACCAGCCGGCATACAGTGCTGGTTCGAGCACGGAGTCGATGACTTTGCGGGTGGGGTCGAGTTCGGAGTCCTGGAAGACGAAGCCGATCCGCCGTGCCCGCAGCTCCGCCCGCACCCGGTCCGACGCGGCGGACACCGGGGTCCCGTCGAGAAGCACGTGGCCCTCGGTAGGAGTCAGCAGAAGGCCGAGCATGTACAACAGGGTCGACTTGCCGCGTCCGGAGGGTCCGGTGATCGCGGTCAGCGCGCCCGTGGCGAAGTCGTGGCTGAGGCCGCTGAACAGCTCCTCGCCGCCCCTGGGGTAGGCGAATCGCAGTTGCTGCACGGCCAGCGTCACGACGACACCACTGGTCAACGACTCGGGGACGGGGACGCTGCCGGGGCGGAGTCGGTCGGCGGGTCCGAGGCGGACGGCCCGAGCACCTGGATCCGTTCGCCGACGGTGAGGCCGTCCACGACCGCCACACCGTCCTGGGAGCCGCGCACCGTGACCTCCCGGTCGTTCTTGGTTCCGTCCCCGGCGACAACGACCACCGTCGTCGACCCGTCCGCGTGGGTGGTGACGGCGGCAACCGGAACCGCCGGGCCGCTGGCCGGGGCGACCACCTGCACGTCGGCGGGCAGGTAGCTCTCGGTACTGCCGCTGACCGACGTGCACTTGTCCGCGCAAACCGGCCCGCCGTCGTCGGCGGCCAGGATGAGCCGGGTAGTGCCGGACTCGGTCTGTTCAGACTTGGCGATCACTGCCTTCCACGCGTCCTGCCCGTGCCGAATGGTGATGGTCGCCGTACTCGGCACCAGCTTCGCCTGATCAGAGGACAGCTCCATCGTGAACTCGGGCTCACCGGTCGGCGCGAACACCACCCGCTCGCCACCGCCCAGGACGTCGCCGGGCCGCAGCGCCTTCTTCTCCAACACGATCGTCCCCGGCAGACTCGCAGCAGCGACCAACTCGCCCAACCTCACCACGCCAGTGCGCTTCATACCGAGCTCGCCCTGCCACGCCTTCACCGCCGACACGGTGGCGTCATCGAAAGCGGACCCGCCGAGCTTCAGGTAGCCGAGCTCAACCAAGGCAGCACGCAACTGCCGCACATCAGTACCCTTGGCGCCCTTGGCCAGGCTGCGATAGAAGGGCACCTTGCCCGCCACCACCCGCACCGGCACACCCGCAACCCGGTACAAGACAGCGCCCGGCTTCTTCGTCCCCGACGATCCCACCCACGTGACCACACCACGAAGCGCGTTCACCGCCAGCGAATGCTGTGGTTGAGAGACGGTCACGTTGAAAGCGAAACCCCGCCCAACCGTCTGCTGCGACACGCTCACCAGCACCGCCGCAGCCGTCGGCCCGGCCGGATCCGTCGACGGCGTGACCGCGGTACGCCCGGCCCAGAAACCCAGACCCGCCGCGACCACCACCACCAACCCACCCAGCAGCCAACGAGACCACCGGCGTCGCCGCGCACCCTCGGTCAAAGTCATGTCACTGGTTCGCGGCGAGGTCGGCGATGGCATTCAGTGAGATCCGATCTGGACGCAGGCACCAATACGGGACCTTCCACACGGCCGAGGGTCACCGCGAGAAAGATCGCGATGGCGGGGACGCTTCACGCCCCTATCCGATTGCTGACAAGGGCGAACTGTGAGCACGTCGATCCGACTTCATGACCAAGAAACCTCCCCGTCTTCGGAGTCTGAGCTCAAACCGCAGGCTACGCATCACTGCGGCAGACTGCAAGGATCGACTCGAGTTTCCACAGCCCGCCCGTCCCCATGAGACGCATTCCCGGTGCACGACGTGGATGGGCCGCCCATTCGAGTCCACAAATCGCGTGGTACTGTCCCCCGGGTGGACAAGCGCGGGGTTATTTGCGGCATCGCGTTCCTGGCGCTCACGACGCTGAGCGGCTGTTCCGATCGACCTCGGCCAGCCGAGCCGACACCCGCCAACGTGTCGACTCCGTCCGCGACGGCGAGCGTGGACGCCGCTGCCAAGCGAGCCGAGGAGTTGCGGGACTATGCGAAATTCCTCGGGCTTGATCCGGCGCCGGTGGTGACGCCCGAGCGTTCTGTGAGCATCGACGAGCAGCCGACCGTCTTCGCCTCGTGTATGCGCGAGGCCGGCTACACAGTGGGCGAGGACGGCACTTACAGCGTGCCCAAGTCCCAGACCAGCGCTCTGCACGTCGCCCTGTACACCTGCACGGCCAGGTATCCGCTGGAGGACAGGTACTACCAGCCGTACACCGTGGAGCAGAAGCGGATCATCTACGACTACTTTGCCCAGGAATTGGTCCCATGCCTGCGAGAAGCGGGCTACACGCCGGAGAATCCGCCGACCTTCGAGACGTTCCTTGCCACGGCCGGCACGGCCGACGAGTACAACCCATACGTGTATGTTCCGTCCCTGGCCGATCAGGAAATGCGCGAACTGCAGAAGAGGTGCCCGGCGATGCCGCCGAACAGCCGACTCTGGAAGTAGTCGCTGTCGTCTGCTCCGGTCGAGGCGGACGCGATGCCCGTCCGTCTGCGATCAGCATCCCGCGTGATGGGGTAGCCTGCTGCCGCGGCGCACCCGCGGGCTGTTCGAGCTTCATCCGGCTCGCTCAGGCCGGGCGCCAGCGCGGATGTAGCTCAATGGTAGAGCCCCAGTCTTCCAAACTGGCTACGCGGGTTCGATTCCCGTCATCCGCTCTGGGTTGGTGAGCTTCCTCGTCGGGGACGCGACGGCGCTGCCGCCGTTGCAGGTCGACCTGGCGACGATGACGGGAACCGTGGCACAGGTGTTCCTCACCGATGACGACTGGATGGCAGCGCCGTCGGGCAGTCATGGCGTGCTGCGTCCGGGTGGACTTCGAGTCGACTCTTTCGCAGGCGGCTTCCGGGTCGACGCGCCAGCTAGCCTTCTCGTGTGCCCAGCGACCGACCCGGCCCCGACGACGAGCGCGTCCTCGGCGCGGTGAGATTCTGGCGTGAGGAGAAGGGCTGGGGCGCGATCAGCAGCGACGCGCTGCCGCCGGGACGGGACGCGTTCGCGCACTTCAGCGTCGTCGAGCTGGACGGCTTCCGCTCGCTCACCGAAGGCCAGCACGTCGAGTTCACGTTCCATCCGACCCGCCAGGACAGTTTCGACTTCATCGCCGACTGGGTGCGGCCGTTGTGACGGCTGAGCGCGCCGTCCGGCACGGCGAACTCCGCGACAGCTGAGCGTGCATGCGCCCGGGGGTATCCCCCCTTCGGCCCGCCGATGTGCACAATTGCGTATAACAACGTAGTTTGGACCCACACGAAGTGACTCCGGGCCAGAGCAGGTCCAGCACCGCATCCGCGCTGGACGCCCCTGACCACACGGCTCCGCAGGAGGATCCAGATGGCTGTTCAGCCGCCCTTCCCAGGCACGCCCGACGTTATCAACGGCAACGGTGCCGTCGCGTACGTCATGAAGAACGTCTGCGGAGGGGTGATCGGCTACCCGATCACTCCGTCCACCGAGATCTCGGAGCTGTTCGAGGCCGCTCGGGCAGAGGGCCAGGTGAACGTCTTCGGCAAGCATCCCTTCTTCGTCGAGACGGAGGGAGAGCACTCCGCCCAGTCCGGCGCCCTCGGCGCCGCGCTGACCGGCGGCAACTACATCTCCAACGCCTCCTCCAGCCAGGGCATCCTCTACGGCCTGGAGTCCCACTACGTCACCGTCGGCAAGAAGATCGGCGGCTTCGTCCTCCAGGTCGCCGCCCGCGTGGTCACCAAGCACTCTCTCAACGTGATGGCCGGCCACGACGACATCTACGCCCTGCTGCCGGCCGGCTACACGATCCTGTTCGGGTCGAACCCGCAGGAGGCCGCCGACCTGGCCGCGATCTCCTACCGCACCGCCGCCCTGTCGCTGATCCCCGTCGCCAACACCATGGACGGCTTCGCCACCAGCCACGTGATGAGCGAGGCGCTCCTGCCCGAGCCCGCACTGCTGCGCACCTACCTCGGCGACCCGGCCGGACGGATCGCCTGCCCGACCGTCGCTCAGGAGGTCCTGTTCGGCGCCAAGGGTCGCGTCCACCAGCTCGTCCGCTACCTCGAACGGCACGCCGACGACTTCGCCGCCGGCGACGTCGCAGCCCTCCGCAAGCACCTCGAGGCGAACGCCGAAGCCGTCGAGGCCGACGCCGAGGGCAAGCTGGTCGGCAAGACGCTGGCCTGGGTGCCCGAGTCCCGCCGGCCCCAGTGGCGGCGGCAGTGGCTGAATGCCCCGGCCAAGGGGACGCGGCAACTCGTCCCCGCGCTGGTCGACCCGCACAACCCCGGCCTGACCGGTGCCGTCCAGAACCAGCCCGACTTCCAGGCCGGCTCGGCCGACCACCGCACCCACTTCGCCAGCGCCGTCCCTGCCCTGGTCCGGCAGGCGATGGCCGAGTACACCGACCTGACCGGACGCGAGTACGCGCCGGTGCTCTCCTACGGCTGCGAGGACGCCGACCTCGTCGTCATCGGCCTCGGCTCGATCACCGACGACGTCCGCGCCGTCCAGCCGTACCTGCGCAGCATCGGTGCGAAGGTCGGCGTGATCTCGGTCAAGCTGCTGCAGCCGTTCCCGGAGGCCGAAGTGATCGCCGCCATCGGGACGGCGCGGGCCGTGATGATCCTCGAACGCTCCGACGACACCGCGCTGACCCGCCTGGTCAACCAGGCACTGCTGCACGCCCGCGCGAACGCCGACGCCGGCAAGGCCCGCCGTCCGTACCCCGACGTCCCGGCGATCGGTGCGATCCCGAAGCTGACCACGGCGATCTTCGGCCTGGGCGGCCACGACGTCCAGCCCCGGCACATCGTCGCGGCCGTGAAGAACATGGCCGCCCCGGACGGCGCCCCACTGGTCTACCTCGGCTCGCAGTTCTTCACCGAGAACCCCACCCCCGCGCTGGCCGAGATCCAGGCGAAGATGCGCTCGGCGTACCCCGAGACCGAGTCGATGGCCCTGACGACGGAGGACAACCCGAAGGTGCTGCCGGACGCGGCGCTGCGGATCCGGTTCCACTCCGTCGGCGGCTACGGGACGGTCGCGACCGGGAAGCTCCTCACCGACCTGCTCAGCGGCCTGCTCAAGATGCACTCCAAGTCGGCCCCGAAGTACGGCTCGGAGAAGTCGGGGGCGGCGACCAACTACTACATCACGCTGTCGCCGGAGCCGGTGCTGCTCACCAACGCCGAGCTCGAGGACGTCGAGGTCGTGGTCGCACCCGACCACCAGGTGTTCGCCCACACCAATCCGCTGAAGGGCCTGGTGGCCGGCGGGACGCTGATCATGCAGTCCGACCTGTCGCCGGTCGAGGTGTGGCGCAGCCTGCCGGCCTACGGCCGCCGGATGATCCGCGAGCGCGGCATCAGGTTCTACGTCGTGGACGCGTTCGCGATCGCCCGCAAGCACGCCCCGAACCCCGAACTGCAGACCCGGATGATGGGCATCGCGTTCATCGGCGCCATCCTCGGCAAGGTCACCGGCTCCGGGTCCGGCTCGCCCGAGCAGCTCGAGGCCGAGGTCCGCGCTGAGCTCGCCAAGAAGTTCGGACGCCGCGGCGACCGGGTCGTGGACGCCAACATGGCCGTGATCCGGGACGGCATGCGTGCCGTCGCCGTCGACTATGCCGACCCCGCCTTCGAGGCGATCGACGCTGAGCCCGTCATCAGCGCAAGGACAGCGTTGTCCGCGCTGATGACGCCAGCCGTCGGCCGCGAGCGCTCCAGTGGACTGTTCGACCCCGGCTACTACGAGGAGATCGTCGCCCGGCCGTTCCGGGACGGGACGATCAGCGAGGCCCCCGTGCTGCCGGGCACCGGCATGTTCATGCCGGTCGGCACCGGTGCTGGGAAGAACAAGGGCATCTTCCGGCGCACCGTCCCCGTGTTCGACCCGGCCGCCTGCACCGCGTGCATGGAGTGCGCACTGGCCTGCCCCGACAACGCGATCCCGAACACGGCCCACGAGATCACCGACCTGCTCGGCTCCGCCCTGGAGGCGGCCGGGCTGGCCGGCGCCGAGCGGGCTGCTGCGTACGCGATCGTTCCGGACTGGGCGGCCGGCATTCGTGCGGCGCTGCTGGCCGACCCGAAGCTGGACGACCTGCCCGCGGCCGCCCGTCAGGCGCTGGCCGCGCTGCCGGAGGAACGGCAGCTGCCGTCCGAGCAGGCCGAGGCGGTACTGGCCGCCTTCGCCGCGTTCCCGGTGGCGCGCACCCGTCCGCTATTCGACACCATCGAGCGGTCCTCGGCCGGCGACGGCGTCCTGTTCTCCGCAGTCGTCGACCCGTGGAAGTGCACGGGTTGCCTGGAGTGCGTGGACGTGTGCGGTCCCGACGCCCTCGCCGCGACCGACCAGGACGCGCCCCTGCTGGCCATGCTGGAAGGGCGCTTCGAACGTCTCACCCAACTGCCCGACAGCCCGTCCAGGGTCACCACGGACGCGCTGGTGCCCGGCGGTGACATCAAGCGGATCCTGTTGAACCGCTCCGACTACTACGCCATCACCGGCGGCCACGGCGCCTGCAGGGGATGCGGCGAGGTCACCGCGACCCACCTCGTGACCGCGCTGGCGCACCGGCTCGGCGACACCCGCCGCGCGGCCCATATCGCCGAACTGGAGCAGATCCTCGGCGAACTGCACGGGCTGTTGGCGACCCTCAAGCCGACCGACCCGCGCAACGCCCGGGTGAGCGCGACCATCGCCACGTTGGAGCGGAGGCTGTACCTGTACGAGTCCGGTCCCACCGGCGACGGCCCGTCCTCGATGGTGATCGCCAACTCCACCGGATGTTCGAGCGTCTACGCGTCCACGATGCCGTACTCGCCCTACCTCGACCCGTGGGTGAACGGGCTGTTCCAGGACGCCCAGCCGCTGGCCGCCGGCATCTTCGAGGGTCTGGTCTCCGGCCTGGTCGAGGAGGTCAAGGCGCTCCGCGTCGCCCGGCTCGAGCTGGATGCCGACTACGACGCCAGCGCCGACGACAAGTCGCTGGCGAAGCTGTCCTGGCGCGACTTCACCCCGGACGAGCTGGCCCTGATCCCGGCGGTGTTCTCGATCAGCGGCGACGGGGCCGCCTTCGACATCGGCTTCGGCGCGATGTCGCGGGTGCTGGCCGGCGGCACGCCGATCAACGTGCTGGTGCTGGACTCGGGCGGCTACTCCAACACCGGCGGCCAGGCCTCGACGGCCAGCTTCTCCGGCCAGGACGCCGACCTCGCCCGGTTCGGCAGCGCCCACCAGGGCAAGTCCGAGTCCCGCAAGGAGCTCGGCCTGCTCGCCGCGTTCCACCCCAACGTCTACGTCTGCGCGACGGCGGCGGCCTTCCACGGCCACTTCCTGCGGGCGACGGCGGAGATGCTCGGCTACACCGCCGGGGCGTCCCTGATGGTGGCCAACACCCCTTGTGACACCGAGAACGGGCTGCCCGAGGATCAGGCCAACGCCCGCTCGCGGCTGGCCGTGGAGACCCGGATGGCCCCGCTGTTCATCCACGACCCGCGCCGCGGCGAGTCGGTGACCGACCGGTTCGACCTCGACGGGAACCCGGAGATCGACAAGCTCTGGACGACCGGAACGCTGGTCTACACCGACGCCCAGGGCCAGGCGCAACTGATGCAGCGCGAGCTGACCCCGGCCGACTTCGCCGTCGGCGAGGGCCGCTTCGCCAAGCAGTTCCGCTGGCTGGCCGCCTACGAGGAGGACGGAGCCACCCCGATCGCCGCCTATGTCGAGCTCGACGCCAAGGAGCGGGTCGGCAAGGTGCCGTTCGTGTACATGACCGACCGGGCCGGGCACCTGGCCCGGATGGCCTGCTCGCCGGCCATCGTGGCGCTCGTCGAGGACCGCAAGCAGTACTGGCAGACCCTCCAGTTCCTGGCCGGCGAGACCGACGCCAAGCTGAGCGCCGAGCACAAGGCCGAACTGGACGCCTGGATCGGCCGGCATTCCGAGGCCGTGGACGCCCGCGAGGCCGCCCTGGACAGCATCGCCGCCGCGATGGCCGACCTGGCCACGGCCAGCAAGGCGCCCACCGGGACCCTCCAGCTCGGACTGGGGCTGGCCCCGTCCGCTCCCCCGTCCGGGCCGGCTGTCGTCGCCGAGGACGCGCCGCCGCCGATCTTCCTCGACCCGGCCGACGAGCCGAAGTGCAACGACTGCGCCACCTGCTACCAGGAACTGCCGCAGCTGTTCGAGAAGACCACGATCGTGGTCGAGGGCGTGCCCCAGACGGTCGCGCGGATGCGTCCCAAGTCGTGGGTCGGTCTGGAGATCACCCCGCAGATCAAGGCCACGATCACCCGGGTCAAGGCCAGTTGCGACGCGGAGATCATCCAATGACCGAGCTGCTGCACCACCACCAGCTGGACCTGCTGGAACGCCGGCTCTCGGCCGACCCGAGGGCCTTCCGCGAGCTGTTCACCGCCGACGGCATGGAGGCGGTGGCGTGGGAGTTCAAGCAGCCGGAACTCAGCCGGGAGTTCACGCTGGCGATGTGGGAGACCCTGCTTCGCGGCGACGACGCGTCCACCGTGCTGATGCGGTTCCTGTGGGACGTGCCCCTGGGCCGCAAGCGGCTGTTCGTCAAGGCGCTGGACAAGTACCTGTCCGACCGCTACCCGATGTTCGCCGGGATGAGCCAGAGCTGGCCGTCCAACAACGGGATGGGCCCGTACATCCGCACAGCCGACGAGCGTTCGACCGATTTCGAGCTGGTCAACAAGGGCTATCTCGGCTACCTCGACCTGGGCTACTCCCGGCGTGAGGTCGAGCTGTTCGTCTGGCTGGAGGCGCTCCGCGACCGGCAGTGCGTCAAGGAGGAGTGCGTCGTCGGCACCCTGATCGTCGGGAAGCACGAGCCGCAGGGTGGCTGTCCGGTGCAGATCAACATCCCCAAGATGTTCGAGCTGATCGGCGAGGGACGGTTCGCCGAGGCCCTGCGGATCCTCGACGACTGCAACCCGCTCCCGAACGTCACCGGACGGGTGTGCCCGCAGGAACTGCAGTGCCAGGGACAGTGCATCCACAAGGGCCATCCGATGAGCATCGGCCAGGTCGAGTGGTTCCTGCCCGAGTGGGACAAACTGGCCAACCCCGGCGGGGTGCAGCAGCGGTACTCCGGCCGTCCGGACCCGTGGAAGAAGGCCACCCTGCCGCCGGTCGCGATCGTCGGCTCCGGGCCGTCCGGGCTGATCACGGCGAACCTGCTCGCGGTCGAGGGCTACCCGGTGACGGTGTTCGAGGCGTTCCACGAGCTCGGCGGCGTGCTGCGCTACGGCATTCCCGAGTTCCGACTGCCGAACAGCCTGATCGACGACGTCGTGACGAAGGTGAAACTGCTCGGCGGACGGTTCGTCACCAACTTCGTGGTCGGCAAGACCGCCACCCTCGAGCAGCTGCGCGAGGCCGGCTTCGTGAAGGTCTTCGTCGGCTCGGGCGCGGGCCTCCCCCGGTTCATGAACGTGCCCGGCGAGCACCTGCTGAACGTGATGAGTGCCAATGAGTTCCTCACCCGGGTGAACCTCATGCAGGGACACCGGGGCGGCTACGAGACCCCGCTGCCCGCCGTCCGCGACCGGCAGGTGCTCGTCATCGGCGGCGGCAACACCGCGATGGACGCCGCGCGCACCGCCCGCCGCCTCGGCGGCAACGTCACCATCGTCTACCGGCGCACCCAGGCCGAGATGCCGGCCCGGGTCGAGGAGCTGGAGCACGCCCTCGAGGAGGGCATCGAGCTGGCCGTGCTGCGCTCCCCCTGTGAGTTCGTCGGGGACGACAAGACCCACTTCGTCACCAAGGCGATCGTCGAGGTGATGGGGCTGGGCGAGCCCGACGAGACCGGACGCCGGCGTCCGGTGCCCACCGGAGAGACCGAGGAGTTGGACGCCGACCTGGTGATCATGGCGCTCGGCAACGCGGCCAACCCGATCATCAAGGACTCCGAGCCCCGGCTGGGCACGTCCAGGTGGGGCACGATCCTGCAGAAGGACGAGACCTCGAAGGAGACCACACTCGAGGGTGTCTACACCGGTGGGGACGCCGCCCGCGGCGGTTCGACCGCGATCCGGGCTGCCGGCGACGGCCGTGCGGCGGCACACGAGATCGCCGCGGCGATCGGCGAGATGAGCCCGCAGGAGATCGCCGACCGGGTGCGGAGCGCGCTGGACTACACCGACACCGCTGCCGAGCTCCCCGTCATCGTCGCCAAGACGCATCTGAGCGAGGGCATCGAGGAGTTCACCGTCCGGGCGCCGGTGATCGCAGCCAGCGCCCGCGCCGGCCAGTTCGTCCGGGTGCTGCCGGAGCCGCACGGCGAGCTGATCCCGTTGACCCTGGCCGACTGGGACGCGAAGGCGGGCACGATCACCCTGGTCGTGCAGGGCATGGGCACGTCCACGCTGAAGATCAACAACATGCACGTGGGCCAGGCACTCGCCGGGGTTGCCGGGCCGCTGGGCCGGCCGAGCGAGTTGCACCACTACGACGCCGAGTCAGGCTCGGGGCAGGCTCCGACCGTGGTCTTCACCGCAGGCGGGCTCGGCCTGCCGCCGGTCTACCCGATCATGCGGGAGCACCTGAGGCTGGGCAACCACGTCACGCTGATCTCCGGCTTCCGCAACGCCGACCTGATGTTCTGGGACGGCGCGGACGAGCGCATCGGTCGGATCAAGGAGGAGTTCGGTGACCAGCTGGAGGTGATCTACGCCACCAACGACGGGTCGTACGGCGTCCAGGGGTTCGTGACGACGCCGCTGGAGGAGATGCTCAAGGCCAATCAGGCAGGGGACGGACGCGAGATCGCCGAGGTGGTCACGATCGGACCGCCGATGATGATGCGCGCGGTCTCAGACCTGACCAAGCCGTACGGCGTGCCGACGGTGGCGAGCCTGAACTCCATCATGGTTGATGCAACCGGGATGTGTGGCGCCTGCATGGTCCCGACCGTCGAGGACGGCAAGCTCGTCCGCAAGCACGCCTGCATCGACGGCCCGGAGATCGACAGCCACGCCATCGACTGGGACAAGTTCCTGACCCGCTTCGGCCTGTTCCGTTCCCAGGAGCAGGCCAGCCGAGCCCGCCACGGCTTCTGAACCAGACTCGCCGTCCGCACCTCCTCTGAACCGAAGTACCTGTCCCCAACGGTTCACCCCTGAACCATCGGGGACAGGTACTTTGGTTCAGGCGGCAGCGTCCGGCTGTCAGCCAGAAATGCGAACATATGTTCTATGCGGATCGACCCGGGCGGACGGAGCGATGCGTGCATCCTGCACGCCGACCTCGACTCGTTCTACGCCTCGGTCGAGCAGCGCGACCATCCTGAGCTGCGCGGCCGTCCGGTGATCGTCGGCACCGGCGTGGTGCTGGCGGCCAGCTACGAGGCCAAGGCCTGCGGTGTCCGGACGCCCATGCCGGGCCGCCAGGCCCGTGCGCTGTGCCCCCGGGCGGTCGTCGTCCCGGCCCGGTTCGAGGCGTATCTCGAAGCCAGCCGGGCGGTGTTCGAGATCTTCAACCAGACCACCCCGATCGTCGAGGGCATCTCCGTCGACGAGGCGTTCCTCGACGTCGGTGGGCTCCGGAGAGTCAGCGGGACTCCGGTCGAGATCGCTACCAAGCTCCGCCGGCGGGTCGCCACCGAGGCCGGGCTGCCGATCTCCGTGGGCATCGCCCGCAGCAAGTTCCTCGCCAAGGTTGCCAGCGCCGTCAGCAAGCCGGACGGCCTGCTCGAGGTGCCACCGGGTCGAGAGCTGGAGTTCCTGCACCCGCTGCCGGTCCGCCGGCTCTGGGGCGTCGGCGAGGTCACCGAGCGCAAGCTCATCGCCGCCGGGATCCTCACCGTCGGCGAACTGGCCGGACGCGGCGAGCGCGAGCTGAGCCAGCTGCTCGGCCCCGCCGCCGGACGGCATCTGTACGCCCTGTCGCTGGCTCGCGATCCCCGCCGCGTCGAGGTCGGTCGGCGGCGGCGTTCCATCGGGTCCCAGCGGGCGCTGGGACGCCGCGATCGACCGGACGCCGAACTCGAGGCGACCCTGGTGGCCATCGTCGAACGGCTGGGAAAGCGGCTGCGCGCCGCGTCCCGCAGCTGCCGGACGGTGGTGCTCCGGCTCCGCTTCGAGGACTTCGGCCGGGCGACCCGGTCCCGATCGCTGCTGTTGCCGACCGACCGCACCGACCTCATCCTCGGCCTCGCCCAGGACCTCCTCCGGGACGCGTGGCCGCTCATCCACCAGCGCGGCTGCACCCTCATCGGGCTGTCCCTGACCAACCTCGACGGCTTCGACGACGGCCAGCCCGCACTCCCCTTCGACTCCGACCGCGGCACCGAACTCGACCTCGCCATGGACGGCCTGCGCGACCGCTTCGGCCGCGACGCGATCACCCGCGCGGTGCTCGTCGGCCGCCACCACGGCGACGACGTCCCACTGCTGCCCGACTGATCCCTAGTGGGCCAGCGACGCCATCTGGTCGGCGATCATCGTCATGGCCCGCTCCGGCACCAGCCGCGTGGCCCAGTCCATCATTCGGGCGTCCTGGCCGATGGTGGCCCGGTAGGAGCCCTTCTCCATCGCGGTGACGATCACCTGGGCGGCCTCGTGCGGCTGGGTGAGCTTCATCTTCCCGGCGTCCGCCCCGGCGACAGCCGGCGCGCTGACGCCGCTGTTCTCCGTGATCGAGGTCGCCACGCCACCCGGGAAGACCACCGTCACCCGGACGTTGCTGCCGCGCAGTTCGGCATGCAGTCCCTCGGTGAGCAGCTTGACCGCCGCCTTGCTGGCTCCGTAGATCGTCTGCCCGGGGACGGGGATGAACGCGCCCATGCTGGACACGTTGACGATCGCAGCCTTCGGCCGCGCGAGCAGGTGCGGGAGGAACGCCTTGAGCATGTTCACCACGCCCCAGAAGTTCACGTTCAGCACCCGCTCGATGTCCTCTTCGGCGAGGTCGGCGAACGGGACGAACCTCTGGATGATGCCGGCCACGTTGAGTAGCCCGTCCACAGCGCCGTGGGCCTCCACGACGGCATCCGGCAGACCCCGTACCGCTGCCTTGTCGGTCACGTTGACGACATGCGTCGTCAGGTGTGGCGCGTTCGTCCCGGCGAGCCGGACGGTCTCGGCCAGCCGCTCCTCACTCAGGTCCACCGCGGCCACCTTGCCGCCCTTGCTCAGCAGGTTGAGCACGACCTCCCGCCCGATGCCGTTGCCACCGCCGGTCACCACGAAAACCTTGCCAAGTATCTCCATGCCCACGCCTTCCACCCGGCGCACCGGACACTGTTGTCCGGTAGCTCCCTCAGCATGCCGCCGATCCTGCACCGCGGGCAAGGGATTTCGGTCGCTACCAGAGGACGGCGGCCAGCATCAGCATCAGCGGCATCGTCAGCACGCACAGCAGCGTCGACAGGCACAGCAGGCGGGTGGCGAACCGCGCGTCCCAGCCGTGCTTGACGGTGAAGATCACCAGCATGGCGCCGACGGGCGCGCTGATCGAGATCAGCATCGACTGCCGGGCGACCACGTCGATCGGGACGAACGCCAGGGCTGCGAGGAAGACCAGGGGCAGGACGACGTTCCTGGCGAGCGCCCCGATCCAGACCAGCCGGTCGCTGAAGACGGTGCCGAGGCTGATCCGGGCGAGGCTCACGCCGACCACGATCATGCTCAACGGCGTGTTCATCGCGGCCAGATAGCCGACCGCCTGGGTCACCGGGCCCGGCAGGCTGACCGACCCGACGAAGAGCACCACCGCCACGACGATGGCCAGGATGCCCGGATTCAGCAGCACCTTGCGCACGCGAACGCTCGTCGGCTCGATCGCCGACCCGAACAGCGAGATCCCGTGCGTCCAGGCGAACAGGTTGTAGACGGCGACGAAGGCGGCTGCGAAGAACACCCCGTCAGCGCCCAGGATCGCCTGGGCCAGCGGGATCGCGATGAAGCCCGCATTGGAGTAGACCGTCCCGAACCGCAGGGCCGTGCGCCGCCCCGCGTCGGGGACGAACCGGCGGGAGAACGCTGCCGTGGCCAGGGCGATGCTGACGCCGAACACGACGATGTCCAGGCCGAACACCAGCCCGACGAGCTGCAGCTGGCCGGGGTCGAACGGACGCTGGAACGCCTGGATGATGGCCGCCGGCACCACGAAGTTGAGCAGCACATGGGTCATCCCGTGCTCGGCGTCACCGCTGATCCAGCCGGCCCGGGCGCCGAACCAGCCCAGCGCCATCAGGGCGAACATGACCAGCACCTGCTCGGCGGGGACGATGAAGCTCACCAGGCTCCTTTCCCGACCGGGCATGCGGTCCCAGCCAACCACACCCGTCCGTGCCGCCGGTATCACGACCAGGCTTCGGTTCGCGACGATGTGTACGCATGGATACAATCCAGCTGCGGAATGCGGCACCACCGCGGCGAGTTGCACGGTGTGCCCACACCGCAGGCCTGGCCGCACTCAGCGGCCGAGCCAGAGCAGGAGCCCCATGCACGAGCCGTCCAGTGGCGCCCGAACGCGGCCAGGTCGCCGACGCGCGCGCCTGCGCGAGGCCGTCGCCGGCTACGGGCTGCTTGCTCCCAGCCTGGTGGGGATCGTCGCGTTCCTGGTGGTGCCGATCCTGGTCGCGATCGGGCTCAGCTTCTACAAGTGGGACCTGCTCAGCCGTCCCCGCTTCGTCGGGCTGACCAACTGGGCGGCCGTCGGCACCGACCCGGCGCTGCTGAACTCGGCGGCGGTGACGATCGCGTACGTCCTGCTGGTGATCCCGCTACAGACCGTCCTGGGGATCGCACTGGCCGTCCTGCTCCACCGCGGCCTGCCCGGCTCGGCAGGGCTCCGCTCGATCCTGGTGCTGCCATGGGTCTGCGCGCCGCTGGCGCTGGGGATCGTCTGGAAGTGGATCTTCGCCCCGACGGACGGCGCCCTCAACGCCCTGCTCGGCACCTCGATCGCGTGGCTCAGCGACCCGGACCTCGCTCTGCCGGCGGTGGCCTTCGTCGCCGTCTGGTCGCAGGCCGGGTACGTCGCGCTGTTCTTCCTCGCCGGCCTGGCCGCCATCCCCGCTTCGGTGCTGGAAGCCGCGCAACTCGACGGCGCCGGAGCCGTCCGGACGTTCTGGTATGTCACCCTGCCGCTGCTCCGGCCGACGCTGTTCTTCGTGCTGGTCACGACGACCATCTCCGCCTTCCAGGCGTTCGACTCGATCTACGCACTCACCCAGGGCGGCCCCGCCGGCGCCACCAACGTCGTCGCGATGCAGATCTACACCTCGGCGTTCAAGACCTTCGACATGGGACGCGCCGCCGCCCTGGCCGTCGCGCTGTTCGTCGTGCTGGTGCTGATCTCGCTGGCCCAGCAGCTCTACTTCCGGCGGAGGATCACCTATGACCTCAGCTAGCCGGACGCGGCCGCTCGCGGACGCCGGCACGTACGTGGTGCTGGTCGCAGCCGCCCTGCTCACCCTGGCACCCTTCGCTCTGAGCGTGCTGACCTCGCTCAAGGCGCCGGTGCAGTTCGCGTCCACCTCGCCGCTGAGCCTGCCGAACCCCGTCACCGTCGAGAACTACCTCACGCTCTTCGACGGCTCGAGGGTCGACTTCGGCAGCGCCCTGGGCCTCACCGCCGCCATGGTCGTCGTGGTCCTGGCCGGCCAGCTGGTGTTCTCGATCATGGCCGCCTACGC
>ERZ778029.1573-NODE-1573-length-18423-cov-73.644164_pt1 | contig 18423 bp, 19 predicted proteins | sample MGYA00375759_ERZ778029 | MGnify/ENA primary metagenome ERZ778029 (study PRJEB29350, sample SAMN05389819) | bioreactor metagenome | isolation source: Ammonium sulfate bioreactor | place: South Africa: University of Cape Town | collected 2014-04-04 ...
TCCTATTTCCAGGACCCGCGCGTCAAATATGCCGCTTAATACTATTTGTCCGCCGAATCAATAGGTGAACGTAGAGTACCGCGTAAAATCTTTGTGGGTCATGGCTCTCTCTAACCTGGAAATGAGCGCGGTCAACTGCTGGGTTTGGGATCATGGACGGCAAAGCGGGTTCAGTGAAGCGGGGAAAGTGTAGTGCGTTCGACTGCGCCAGTCTTTTTGATGATTTTAATCGCGGGCTGTGCAACTACGGCCGAGGTTAAAGGCCCGGCAGGGCCTCCCCCGACAAGCACGCGCCCCGTCTACAATCTCACCGGATATTCACCCGCCTTCAAGGACGGGTATATCGATGGTTGCGAAACCTCGAAGAAGACGCGCTATGCGGCAAAGGATGAGCGGCGTTTTTCGGTGGATGCGCAATACAAGATGGGCTGGAGCGATGGATACAGCGTTTGCCGCGGCAAGCGGTAGAGCCCACGGGCGGAGACACAGGCCAGCGCCTGTGTCTCCCGAAGGAATATGCCGCCTCGCGGCAGGCTGCGGGCGGCCCAACGATAGCCTGGGGGGCTTGCATTTCCGCCGCTGCCCGGTCCCGTGCTTTGCGGCAGCTTCCGGGCGGCGCTCCGGGGCGCATCCCGCTTTTGTCGGCGATGCACCGGCGGAGGTTTATCCTGAAGCGCCTTACCTTCGTTCCTATCGCTTTTAGGATTGGGTCTCCTATTGGGATATAATGGCGTTTTGCGCCTGTGCCATGAAACGCTTAATCCTGCTGCTACTGTTTCTCGCGCCCCCCGTTGTTGCCCAGCAGCCGCAATATTCCTCATTGCCTGTTCCCGCCTTGTCCATCGCGGCGAAGTCCTATGTTCTTTCCGATTTCCAGAGCGGGCAAATCCTGGTCAGTGAGAATGCCCAGGAGCGCGTTGAGCCGGCATCGCTGACCAAGCTGATGACCGCATATATTGTTTTTTCGGCGCTTCAGCAAAAACGGCTAACTCTGACCCAGACTGTGCTTGTGTCGGAACATGCCAGGCGTGTCCAAGGGTCGCGCATGTTCATCGAAGTCAACAGGCCGGTGACGGTGGATGAACTGATGCGGGGCATGATCGTGCAGTCCGGCAATGATGCAAGCATCGCCCTGGCGGAAGCCGTCGCGGGTTCCGAAAGCGCTTTCGTTTCCCTGATGAACAAGGAGGCCGGGCGGCAGCGCATGAAAAATACCCGTTTCGCGAATGCAACCGGCCTGCCGCACCCGGAGCATTACTCCAGTGCTTACGATCTTTTGCTGCTGGCTGCTGCCATGATTCGCGATTTTCCGGAATATTATCCGCTCTATTCCCTCAAGGAGTATACCTACAACAAGATTACGCAACCGAACCGCAATCGCCTGCTATGGCTCGATCCCAATGTGGATGGCATCAAGACGGGACATACCGAAGCGGCTGGTTACTGCCTTGTCAGCTCGGCCAGGAGAGGAGAGCGGCGGATGATTTCCGTAGTGATGGGTGCCGCTTCCGACAATGTGCGCACCATGGAAAGCCAGCGTTTGTTGAATCATGGCTTCCAGTTCTACAACACGGTTCACCTCTATGGGAAAGAACGGGAAGTAGTCGCTATTCCATTATGGAAGGGCACGCAGGACAAGCTCAAGACGGGTTTTGGCTATGACATATACTTTTCCCTGCCAAAAAACGAGGTGGATAAACTGAAGGCCAGGCTGGAATACAAGCAGCCGCTCATGGCTCCCATAACCGCGGGACAAAGGGTGGGAACCGTCAAGTTCACGCTGGATGGCAAACCGTTCGCGGAGCACCCGCTGATCGCACTCGAATCGGTGAGCGACGCGAGCATTTTCGGGCGCGCCTGGGATAGCATACGGCTTTTGTTGAATTAGGGCCTGTTAATATTTGTTTTGCGCCTTGCCCTCGCGCTTTTCCGTGCAGCAACGCAGGTGCGAAACAAGTATTGACAGGATCTGAAGCAGGATCAAGAAAAGCGCTGAATACCATCGATTATTTCAAGGACCGCCATGATTTATCTCAATGGGGATTTCATGCCCATCGAAGAAGCACGCATCCCGGTACTGGATAGGGGATTTATCTTCGGTGATGGCGTATATGAAGTCATTCCAGTATATTCCCGCAAGCCTTTCCGGCTGGCCGAGCACCTGCGCCGGCTGCAGCACAGCCTGGATGGAATAAGGTTGCGCAATCCTCATGCCATCGGGGAATGGACCCATCTTCTCGAGCAGATCATTGCAGGCAATGAAAGCAATGATCAATCCCTCTACCTCCACGTTACGCGTGGTGTGGCCAAGCGTGACCATGCTTTTCCGAAAGCCGTTTCTCCTACCGTTTTCATCATGAGCAACCCCTTGCTCACTCCGCCAGAGGAGTGGCTCGAAACCGGCGTGGCGGCCATCACCTCCACTGACAACCGGTGGCTGCGTTGCGATGTCAAGGCGATTTCGCTATTGCCCAACGTGCTGCTCCGCCAGATGGCAATCGATGCCGATGCGATGGAAACCGTATTGCTGCGAGATGGCTACATGACGGAGGGCGCCGCGAGCAATATTTTTGTGGTAAAAGACGACGTGCTGCTTGCACCGCCAAAAAACCATTTGATGTTGCCGGGCATCACCTATGATGTGATACTTGAACTGGCGGCAGCCCGGAAAATTCCCCATGAAGTGCGGGAGGTTTCCGAGGAGGAGGTCCGCAGTGCCGAGGAGCTGCTGCTTACATCATCTACCAAGGAAATCCTGCCAATCACCCGGCTCGATGGCAAGCCGGTTGGCAATGGCAGGCCGGGCGCGCTATTTGCCGTGCTGTACGAGCTCTACCAGGAATACAAGATTACCGTGATGCGAGGCGGCGACACGCTTGTCGAAACCTCATGACTTCGTCTGACCAGCCCTCCCTGATAGAGTATCCATGCAATTTCCCCATCAAAATCGTTGGTCGGGTGGGTACGAGCAGTGCGAACACGCCGGACATGCTGGCTGCGCTGGCTGGCTCGGATACGTTGGCCGATTCCCCGCCGAACGGGCCTATGGATGGAGAAAGCGACAGCCTGCCCTCTCCTCCCGCGAGCGAGGTAGCCGCAGCGGCGCTCCTGGAACAGCGGAGGCAGGAATTCATGCAATCCGTGCTCGCGATCGTGCAGCGCCATGCGCCGGATTTCGATCCTGTAAACCTGGAGGCGAGGATAAGCAGAAAGAACACTTATCTGAGCCTGACCTGCACCATTCTAGCCACTTCACGTGAACAACTGGATCAGCTGTATCAGGAACTGTGCGATCAGCCCAACGTGGTCATGGTGCTTTGACTATTGATTTTGGCGCAGGCCGGGATTCCGGAATCTGGAGCATTCTCCCCCTGGAGGAGAACGGACCGGGAGTCCGCTCGCCGGCCGGTGTCTCCCACATCAAAGTCGGATACAATCGGGTTCTCGTGGATTATCGTCATGCCTGGCAGGCGATGAAGGAATTCACCGACACGCGGACCGGCGATACGCCTGACGAGATCTGGCTATTGCAGCACCTGCCGGTTTACACGCAGGGCGTGGCAGGCAAGCCGGAACACCTGCTGCATGAAAATGGCATTCCCGTGGTTCGAACCGACCGGGGAGGGCAGATTACCTATCATGGCCCGGGCCAGATTGTCGCCTACCTCATGCTGGACATGCGCCGGCTGGGGCTGGGCGTACGCGAGCTCGTCAGCAGGATGGAGGGTGCGGTGATAGACTTGCTGGGCGATTATCGCATCAACTCGGAGAGTTGCAGGGAAGCTCCCGGCGTATATGTGGAGGGGGCAAAAATTGCCTCCCTGGGGCTGAAAATAAAAAAAGGCTGTTGTTATCATGGCCTGGCCCTCAATGTGGACATGGACCTGCAGCCGTTTTTCGCCATCAATCCCTGCGGCTATGCCGGGTTGCGGGTTACCCAGCTCAGGGATTTCGGCGTGACCGATGGACTGGAAATACTGAGCAGCAGGCTTGCCAGAAGATTGCGGATGAGGCTTTTGCCGGCCTGATGCGTTATTCTTGCCATTTATCATTCTATAGAAACAGGAACACATTTCTTTCATGACAGCAGAAACCCGCCAGAAAGGCGCAGCCAAGACGGCTCGCAACCCGGTCAAGATCCAGCCCCAATCCCCAGGCGAGCTATTGCGGAAGCCCTCGTGGATCCGGGTGCGCTCTTCCAACAGCCAGGAGTTTTACGAGGTCAAGCGTATTCTGCGGGAACAGAAACTGCATACCGTGTGCGAGGAAGCATCCTGCCCCAATATCGGGGAGTGCTTCGGCAAGGGCACGGCTACCTTCATGATCCTGGGCGACCTGTGCACCCGCCGGTGCCCATTCTGCGATGTGGCTCATGGCAAGCCCAAACCGCCGGACCTCGAGGAGCCCATGCATCTGGCGTCATCCATTGCAGCCATGAAGCTGAAGTATGTCGTCATTACCAGTGTGGATCGCGACGACTTGCGCGATGGGGGCGCCCAGCATTTCGCGGACTGCATCCGTGAGGTGCGCGCTCATTCGCCCCGCACCCGAATAGAAATTCTCGTGCCGGACTTCCGGGGAAGACTGGATGTCGCGCTGGAGAAGTTGTTTGCCTGTCCGCCAGACGTGCTAAACCATAATCTTGAAACGGTGCCGCGTCTTTACAGGCAATGCCGCCCTGGAGCGGATTACGCGCATTCGCTCAAACTGCTCAAGGACTTCAAGGTGCGTTTTCCGGATATTCCAACCAAATCCGGCTTGATGCTGGGCCTGGGAGAAACCGACGAAGAGATAGTTGAAGTGCTGCGGGATCTGCGCGGCCATGGCGTCGAAATGCTCACTATCGGACAATATCTGCAACCGAGCATCGGTCATCTGCCCGTGCAGCGCTATGTGCCGCCGGCGGGTTTCCGTGAATTCGAGCGGATCGCGAAGGCAATGGGTTTCAGCCATGCCGCATGCGGGCCGATGGTGCGCTCCAGCTATCATGCCGATGAACAGGCGCAGGAGGCCGGCTTCGCATGACAAGGGATGGGATGATGGTCCATGATCCATGGAAATGCCTGAAAGGAACTACCGAATGCGCACCATAGCTGCTTTTGCATGGCTTTTCTTTTGCACGCCCGCTTTTTCTGCCGAGGAGGAGATACTCTCTCAAAAAGATACCATGGAGGGGTTGAAGCAGGCGCTCACCCAAAGCACCAAGGTGGCTGTCGAAAGGCTGGGCGTGGCGGACGGATTTCTTGGGAACCCGAAAGTCAAAATTCCATTGCCAGGGGCATTGCAGAAGGTGGAAGGCGTGATGCGTACGCTAGGCATGAACAAACATCCCGATAATCTGATAGTGGCCATGAACCGCACAGCAGAAAAAGCAACGGCGGAAGCCACGCCGCTATTGATGAAAGCAGTCGAGAACTTGCCAATTGAGGACGCAGGGAAGATTCTTGCAGGGAGAGACGATGCGGCCACCCAATATTTTCGGAGCGCCGCATCGGAAGAACTGACGCAGAAATTCCTCCCGATCGTGAAAGAGGCGACGAGCCAGGTGGGGCTGATGAAAAAATACAACGATTTTGCCGGAAAGGGCGTGAAACTCGGCCTGGTGGCGGAAAAGGACGCCCAGATAGAAAACTATGTCACCCAGAAGACCCTGGATGGGCTTTTCCTGATCATGGCCGAGGAAGAGCAAGCCATTCGAAGCGATCCTGGCAATCAGGCCAACGGACTATTGCGGAAGGTGTTCGGTTCCGTGAAATAGAAGGACAGACACGCGTCAGTTTCTTCGGCTCCGTGGAGAAGCAACCATTACCTGGAAGTCCCGGAAGCGCTGGCTACGCTGGAACTGCCCGCATTGACGAATTTGCGGAACAGTTCCTCCACCCTGGGCAAGAACTCGTCCAGTCGCGGATCTTTCGCGTAAGCATCCGCCAGTTCAAGCATCGCCTTATTGAAGGTTTCATCGCCCGGGCGGATGTTGAGGGTAACGCTGCCGTGTCTGGCAAACTCGCTATCCCATCGGCTGCGCACCGCTTCCCAGAAGCTGGAGGTTGACTGCCAGTAAGTGGAGGCGGGCTCGAAGTCGTAGCCCTGGATGCGGCGGTACTCGTTGAAACCAAACTCCCGCACCAGGGGGATGTCCTTACCGCTTTCCGTGCGCACCACCTTGGTATTGTCCTGCTCGTGCGCCCAGCCCTGCGGCGTGATGGTGTGCCGGTTTTCGCCGTTGATCAACTGGTAATCGTCCCGCTTGGTGTATTCTCGTCGGGGAAGCGGCCGCCAGGTACGGTCGGAGGTCCAGGTTGATACCCCATACTTGTGATTCCATTTGCCAATGCCCGTATAACGCGGTCCGTCATTGACTTCGTACACCAATTGCGTCCATGTGCCGGGAATCGCAGCCGCTTCGCGCTCACGCGGCTCGAAGCGTTCTTTTCCAACGAAGACCCAATGCCTGGGTGATTCGTAGATCCAGTCCTGGCGCCAGTGCTTGGTTACCGTACCCCCGCCCATTACAAGAATATGCTGCAGGGAAATACGCTTGCCTGCATCCTCGACCAGCAATACATGCTCAAATGCCGCGCTGCGCTTGGGTTCTCTTCGCACGTAACCCGGCTGCAGCACGACGGTTTCGTCGAAATTGAATTTAACCTGATAGTTGCCCAGCATGGCCAGGATAGCCCGGCGATCACAGTCAAATGCATTTTCTCCCGCAGCACAGCCCGCGACCGGACGTTCCACCGTTGCATAGCCGGCATCGCCGGATGAAGCGGGTTTGGCGAGCATGGATTTTCCTGCGCATGCGGTAAGAACCGGGAGCGCAAGCAAGCATATGACTATCAGGAATGAACGTTTCATCAATATCTCCTTGCATCCTAACAATGCGGTTGAGCTGCCAGAAAAAGCCGGCGGCGAGCGAATCGCGCAAATGGGTATAAGTGCATTTTCCGGATAACTGCGCCGAAATTCAACCGGGTTGATCCAGCGGACTGGGATGGCCGTAGCAGGATTGTATTATAAATGATAATCATTACCATCAGTTGCTTAAATCGCCACGCGCGGTTTGCGCAAGGGCGTTTTGCTGATGATCGGCACACCTGCGCCGCTTGGAAGAGCCCCGATTGATCTCCTGCCTGCGATGGCATGAGATGGGTGCGCGAGGGAAAAGATTTGCTCTTCCATATTTTGCGGCTATAAAGAATAAGAGCAGGGTCATATTGTAAAAAGGGGAGGGTTCATGGCACGAATCGATGATATCAAGTCAGTTTGCGACCGGCTTGCGCCGCTGGGGTGGCGTGCCCTGCTGCAGAACGTGACCCGAAACAGGCTCGATATTGCTCAATCCACTCCTGCGGCACTGCAGCGGGAACTGACGAGGAATCTGGGAGAAATCGATCGCACCTTGACCGGCTTTGAAGATTTTGCGGCCAAGGGGAACAAGGCGATAACGCCGGGGCAGCCCTCTCTGAGCCTGCTGTATCATGCGCTGGCGAGTCCTTTGGTCACCCGCGATCACGAGGGGCGTCCGCTTCAGGGCTTTGCAACGCCAGCCGAACTCGACCTGATCGAAAATTTCATTTTCAGCCTTGCGCCGGTGTCGCTGACCAAATTCATCCGGGATAACGGCGGCGCTTCCCAGGTGGCGGTGGCGGTCTTTTCCTGCGAATACCGCCCGGCCTCGGATACGGTCGATGGTCGTCACGCGGATCTTGTTTTTTCGCGCACCGGCATTGCGCGCGTGGGTACGGCGCGGCCTCGCTATCATCCTGATGTGCGCGGTTTCTGGCCCGAGGACGAAGACAATCCGCATGGCATACGGGTGCTGCCGGCGCGGTTTACCGCATGGCTCGCAGTAAGGAGGAAAGGCCGCGATACGCGGGTTTCACCCATACTTGAAAGCAGCGTGGGAGGCGCGGGCGACGAAGCGGACAGGGATCTCCTGGTTCCTGTCCATAAGCTTTTCCCTGGCAGCGACTGCATCGAGGGAATGGATCTTGGCCTGTCATTCGGCGCCCACCTGTTCAACCTCAAAATCCAGCGGGTTCATAAGGCGCTCGGAACCGACCCGCTGCCGGAAAGCTTCCCCTACGTCATCCGGGACAGGGAAATAGCGGACTGGTCCGCGGAGCCGGAACTGGGTCCCGGATGGCTGGTCCCCGCGGTGCGCCCCAGCCTGGTGGAAGCCGCCATGGTGGATGGAAAACCCCTTACGTTCAGGGTTACTCCCGATTTCGTGGATGTTTTTGCCGCTTTTGAACCATCAACAGCAGGGGTCGGCCGCGGTTCCGCCCCGGAATATGTCCATGCGCGAACCCAGGTAAAAGATGGCCGGTTCATCGATCTCAACGATAATACCGATGTCATTGGCGCGATGAAGAAGGAGCCCTATGATGCGTTGCACTATGTCGATTTTTCCGGGGACGGCTGGGTGGACGCGAGTATCCCGGCTCTGGCTGGTCGGAATATCCCGTTTGTCGCTGCCTACGCATTGGTGTGCGCCCCGGATTTCTTTCCCGCTTGCGGGCAATTCGAAGTCTCGGAGTGGAGCAGGAGCAAGGACATTCCTGCCCAGTTTAGCGGGGAGCTCTGGTCGGTTTCCCCGACTCCCCTGAGTGAAACGCGCCTCCCAGCCAATCTCCAGCTCGAGGGCAATCCGTTCGAGGCCGATGACACGACCATCACCGCCGTTGTCGGGATGGGCGCACCCGAGGGCTTGCCGGCCGTATGGCCGCAGCAGCCCGATGTCCTGCGGGCGTCTTCCCTCCCGGATGACGCTGCGGGAGTTTTCGCGCCGGGATGGGATGTGGGAATGGACCGGCAACCTGGGGCAGATGGGGTGGGACATCTCGCGAGCTACGCCCTGGGCAGCCCCTTTCCGGAAGATGCCAAATTGTGCGCCGCCCTCAGCACCTTCTGGCCGGCAGTCGCCCCGGATGTCTTTCGTACCTTTGCCACGCCGATCGGCAACACGGGCGGGACGGTTGCTCCGCTCACCGACGAGGAGATAGGACAGGCCGGGTCCCTTCCCTGGGATGGCATTACCGGGCCTCGTGTGGTCAGCCACAATGGGGAACGGCACGTGGAGATCGCATCGTTCCTGAATGCCGACTATGTAAGGCAAGTCATGCAGAACCGGCTCAGTATCCGGCTGACGGCGCAGATCAGCGCCGAAGATTACCAGGATCGCATACTGGCGGTGAGCCGCGCCTACAGCGTGGCAGGGAACCTGAGCGATATAAGTGAAACCCGCCGGGAATGGCTGGTGCTTTCCTTCCGGGTCATCACTTCCGCGGACGTCGAGCTGCAGCAGGCCCAAAGCGAGGCTCATACGATTCTACGCGGTCAGATTTACCGGATGGAGTTATGCAAAAGCCCGGCGGTAGCCGCGCGCGAGAAAATAAACCCTTACCTGGACCGCTTCCCATTGCAGGATTTGCGCTTTTTCTTCGCGAGCCCCGATTCAAAGGCGGTGCTGACCAAGCGTGAGCATGATCTCAGGTGGGCGAGCGCCCCCAGTGAAAGATGAGCCAGGAGAGAAGGGAGTGCCTGCACCGTGGGCTGATCCGCGGATAATCCGTGGGTAACCGCATGTCCGGGAAGCGCACGGATATCCTTGTTATCGGCGCGGGCCCTGCGGGTTGCGCGGCAGCAATCTCTGCTCGCCAGGCTGGCCTGGAAACGATCCTGATCGAAGCTTGCACTTCTGTTCATAATGCCCCGGGCGAAACGCTGCATCCCGGTGTCGAGCCGATATTGAGAAAGCTGGGAGTTTGGAATGACATTACAGCGGCCGGTTTTTATCGGCACCACGGTATCTGGCGCGAGAGCAATGGCGTACGCACGTTCATGCCATACGGTTCAGACAGCAATGGGAAGTGGCTTGGCTTTCAGGCCGACCGGCGGACTCTACATGGTATCCTGCGGCGCGCCGCAAGCGAGGCAGGTGCAGTGTTCAAGGAAGCACTCACGGCGCAAGACGCCATCCTGCAACATGGCCGTGTCGACGGCGTGGTTTGCAAGGAATCGGAGATTCGGGCTCGCTGGGTTTTCGACGCAACCGGGCGGCATGCGTGGCTCGCGCGTAAGTTGAACCTCTGCGTTGATCGTGCGGGACCTCCCTTGCGCGTGCGCTTCGGCTGGAAGGATGGGAGTGATCGATGCCTGGAGGGGCAGCCCCTGTTTCGCCAGCGCAAAGATGGGTGGGAATGGCTTGCTCCCCTTGGCGATGACAGAATCGCGTGGGTGACGCTGGATCAGGCGGCGCAACCCGGAATGGAACATTCGACAGGCGTGCGTCATGGCGGAAAGGGTGCAGCCGGCCTCGATATGACATGGCGGCTCCATCCGTCTTGTGCCGGGCCCGGCTATTTCCTGCTGGGAGACGCCGCCGCACTGCTCGATCCAGCCTCATCCAATGGCGTCTTGCGCGCATTGATGAGCGGCATGCTTGCCGCCGACCTTGCAGCGCGCGCGATCTCCGGATGCGATGAAGAGGCCGCGGCCCGGGCTTATGCCGAATGGATCGAGGCGCTATTTAATCATCATAGAAACAGCCTTGGCAACTCGTATTATCGGAATGGATCGGGAAAAGCAACGCTCGAGGAGCAGGCGGGAAAGTAATTGGGCAGCGGTTTGCGGGGTCAGTATGAAACGGTTTGGAACGACACGAAATAACAGGGGCAAACGTATATTTAAACTTTTCGAGAGGAAGCAAAAATGAAACCTGCCGTCAATGGAGTAAGGGTACGGGAAGATGTCTGGAAACTCGCGACATGGGATGACACGCTTCTATGGTACGCCCGTGCGGTAGCCAGGATGCGCCAGTTGCCTATCCGTAATTCCGCCAGTTGGCGGTATCAGGCGGCGATTCATGCATATCTTCGAAACCAAGACCCTTTGGCAGCTGAGACCGATAGCCTGCCTTCCCTGAGCCATAGGAGGCGATTCTGGAACCAGTGCCAACACGGCAGCTGGTATTTCCTCCCATGGCATCGCTTGTATCTGGGCTTCTTCGAGCAGATCGTGCGTTCGCATGTCGTAGCCCTCGGCGGGCCGGATCACTGGGCGTTGCCTTACTGGAATTACAGCGACGAGGGAAATCTCCAAGCGAAGTTGGTGCGCCGGGAGTTCCGTGATGCCAGTCTTCCGGATGGCTCTCCCAACAGTCTTGCCGACGCTAAAAGAGGCCAGACTCCGAGCCTCAGCCAGCAGGGCAGGCAGACGGGAGATTTTGGCATCGACTCGTCGGATACGGACCTGGGTTGCCTGTTCACCGTTCCATTCAGGACGGGCAGATTTGGCGTGCCATCGGGATTTGGAGGTCCCAGAACAGGATTCCAGCATTCCGGCGGTGTCATCGGTGATCTCGAACGGGTACCGCACGGTTCCATACATGTAGCAGTTTCAGGCTGGATGGGCGCATTTGAAACCGCGGGCCTGGATCCACTTTTCTGGCTGCACCATGCCAATATCGACCGGTTGTGGGAGGTATGGCTGGGGCGCAGAAGCCAGTTCCAGAATCCCACTGATCCCAGTTGGGGTGCGCCTTCGGGAACCGATTTTGATTTCCACGATGCAACTGGTGCGATCGCGACGCATACTGCTGATGAGGTGATCGATACAACTACGCCCTTGTTGTCATATCGTTATGAAGATATATCCGATCCTTTGGCAACCGCCGGTCTGGCGGAGGAGGAAATAATCATGGGAACAGGCCCAGCAACGCTTGTCGGCGCGTCGGAAGAAACTGTCCGGCTTTCTTCTTCACCCACCACGGCCAACGTGCAGATCGACCCTACGGCGATTACCGAGAATCTGGCGGCGTTGGCCGAAGGGGAACCGCAAAGGATTTATCTCAACATGGAGAACATCGTGGGGGCTGGGAAGGCGTCGAGTTATAAAGTTTTTGTCAACGCGCCGGCGGACGACCCAGAAGGCACATCCCATTACGCGGGCCTCCTGCCGATGTTCGGGTTGGCGGAAGCGTCGCGCCGGGATGACCCGCATGGAGGCAGCGGACTTACTTATGTTCTCGACATAACTGACGCGGTTAATCGCTTGAAGCAAAGAAATGAATGGAACGAAGAGAATCTGAAGGTTACCTTTGTTCCCAAGCAGCGCGAACAGGACGGCGAGGGCCCGCAGGTAGGCCGTATCAGCCTTTACTATCGCTGAACCTATTGCTGAACGGGAACCGAAATGGCGGTAAGACTGGCGCTGGCCTTTTCCGCAAATATCCGGAGCATCGACCGTGTGACGTTATGGACGACTCTGCCAAGCGGCGTCGCCTGGGCACGCCTTCTTGCCGTCTCGAACCATCACGACAATCCCCTGCGAGCCTCCCTTTCCGGCGGTGACACCCCTTTATTTGCTACGGACTTATTTGCGGCAGCTGCCGAGCATTGGTTCTTGATGGTCGCTGCCATGATGCTTCCCCTGCTTGTGGTCCCGATACGCCAGGTGGCTTTCAGGAGTTATCGCTGGCGCCGAGGAAGAGCCATCGCCGGCTTTCTTGCCGGATATGGCGCAGCCTGGATGTTCGCGGGCGCGGGCGTCATGGGGTTTTTGCTGATACCAGATGTGGCTGCCCTGATTGCGGTTCCCGCTACCGGCTCGATGGCTTTGCTGGCGGCGGCGGGATGGCAATTATCGCCATGGCGCGCCGCTGCCATGCGGAAATGCCATCGCAGCGTGGCATTGACCCCGCGCGGCGCGGCCGCAGATCTGGATTGCATGCGCTTCGGCATATCCCACGGCGCGGCGTGCATCACGGTATGCCTGCCGCTGATGCTGGCCGTCATGAGTGCGCTGCCGGGTATTGCGCCTGCCATGATATTGGCATTGCTGCTCTATTTCGAGCGGGCATATCAACGTATACACCAAGCCGTCCCCGCGATTGCGCTAGTGTGTGTTTCGGCCGTCATTGTTCTTTCATCCTGACGCGGGCGGTCGATGTGCCTGCGTGCCGCACGGAGAAGGCCGTCATAGTGGGGCAGCAGGATGGCGTCAAGGTTTGACATTGAGTGTGGCGGCATCGACCGCATCCTCGTCCAGTATCTTCCGTAGGAGTATGGGATCGGCCTCGATTGAAAATGATTGCAGATTTGGAAAAATAACCAGTTTATGCGGCAATGAATTACATTCTCGCGCCGCGCGATCGACAATGGCATTGATCACCTTCTCGGTTTCGGCCGGCGCCATGGGGCTTGCGCGCCCGGGAGCGCCCACTGTCACCACAGCCTGAACCGGGCCCTTTGGCGCTGCCGTATCCTCGAGCGCATGCAGCAACTGCGGATCGATCTTCAGCTTATCCATTTACCTTGCCACCTCTGCGTTTAGAGTCCATCCAGTGCTTTGACCGCATTCGGGACGCCTTTATTCCCTCTTAATATGCTTATTGCGTCTGGACGGCTGCACGAGGCCAAAATCGCCTTTTCAACCTGGTCGACTGTAGCGTCCGGCCGGTGCTGCATCAATAGCGCGGCCAAGCCGGCTACATGCGGCGCAGCCATTGAAGTCCCGGACAAACCCCGCAGTCCGCCATTGGGTACGGAGGACCAGATGGTGACACCCGGCGCGATGACGGTGGGCACTATTCGCCTATGTTTTTCGGAAAGCTGCTGGCTGGACGAGTTGAACCATATCTGGTCGGTCTGGTCCATGGCGCCCACGGAAAGGACTTCCGGCAGGTTTCCGGGAGTGCGGCTTGTTTGCGCGCCTTCATTTCCGATCGCCGCCACCGGAAGGATGTTTCGTTGCCGCAGAAGCTGAAAGATGCGCGAAAACAATGGCTCGTATTGCCGAACCCCTAGCGAGAGGCTTACGATTCGCACACCTTGTCCAATACACCATTCGAGTCCGGCAATAACCCGCGCAGCCGTATCCCCGTGTTCGATGACCATCCCGGCAGCGAGCTTCGCGCCCGGAGCTATGCCAAATGTTACGCCTTGATACGGCCTCCCGACGAGGATGCCCGCGGTATGGGTTCCATGAAATCCGCTATCTGTCATTTGAGAGCCGGCTACCAGCCGGCCAATCGCATCAAACTCGGCGAACGAGTCGATCGCCTCATCAAGCGCGGGGTGCGTGGCATCTATCCCTGTATCAAGATGGCCGATCAGGATGCCATCCCCCGTCAAGCCTTTATCCCATAATTGGGGAACATGCAGACGTTCCAATGCCCAGGAATTTCCTGGATCAGGTCCTGCAAGCGCCGCTTCTTCGACCGGATGGATCAGGCTCATTTCGGGTGGAGCGAAAAGCGACGAAACCACGTCGGCCCGAGACCGAAGCCCGTCCATGCCTTTCTCGTCGACCGTACCGAACAGAATGCCCAGATTGGGAAAGTATCTGAGTCCCGTATTCTCCTGAACGGCTGCCGCATTCGGATCGCTCGCATAGAGGGGACGCGATGGAGCGATATCCGCTATCGCCTGGCCCGGCGCCTGTCCGGCATGATCTCGAAGTGTGTCGATTTCGCGGGCAAGGATGGTGGTCCGGGAATTCGAAAAAGGCTTGAAGAATTTTTCGAGCGTGCGGGCAGCCTCCTGCTGAAGAGAAATGGTCTCGGACAACGCAAGTGACATGCGCTCGCCCGCCCGTTTCTTCCTCATGGGCTTAAGCACAACGATAACGCGAGCATGGCCCATTGCTTCCAGTTGTTCCTGAATCGTCATCTTTTCAATTCCTGAAGAGTTTTATCCAGATACCTGTAAAAGATGCTTTTTCCAACAAGTACAGCTCAGTTCAACGGGACGCTTTTCCCTTTGTCTCCGATAACTCCTGGCCAAGCCAGCCGATAAGATTGTCAATCAGCGCGTCGCTCGCTTCCGTCAGCGCGGTCACGGCTCCTGCCGCATTTGCTTCCGGAGCCGGTTGTTCCATTTGGAAACTGCGCTGAGCAAGCAGCGTGCGCGTTCCCGGCTCGATCAGGCTGGCGCGCAGCGCCACCATGACGCGGCTTTTTCCCGGCATTTCGAATACCTGGGTAAACTCCTCCAGATCAAGGCGTAGCGCATAGTCCGTCCGCACGCCATCTCCGCCGCTTACTACTGCGCTGCCGCCCGCGGAGGCAATTTGCTTTTTGACCCGCTGGGCAAGCAAGGCCGCAGGGGGTGATACCCATCGGCTATTCGCGTAGATGTAGGTCTGCCCGGGATTATGGTAAGCAAGGCGATATCGAATGGCCGGGTTGTCAAGCCAGGTGGGAGATGTGGCGGTCACCAAAAGTTTTGCGGAAATCTCCGCCAGGCGGGAAGAGGCGCCAGCTGTCCGGGTGGGCGGTCGGTCAAGGCCAAAATCATATACCGAAGCGGGTGCGTGGGCGCGCGTGGCGGCACACCCCGCAGCGAATACCGCCACAATAATGAGAAATTTCTTCATCTCAAAATTTCTCAGGGTATGGAGGGAGATGCCGGGGGCGGTACAAAGCCTTCTTCTCCCGGTCCTGGTAGAGGCGGCGACCGGCCGAACAGCAAACTTCGCGGCTGCTCTTCCACCTGCAAAAGCACGCGATCGATACTGCGAGTATTGCGCGTGATTCCTTCGGTCGCCTCACGCAGCTTATGCATGGTATCGACAAGCTCCCCCGCCGTGTGTGACAAATTGTCGACAACTCCTCCTTGCTGGTTTGCCTTCACGGCAATCCGGTTAAGGTCGGCGACCAGTTGATCAGTACGTTTCAGCACGGCGCTTGCGTCGGCAGCCAGAGCAGGCAGCGACTGGATACCTGGCTCGAGCTGGCTCAGGACGTTCTGCAAGCGGCCTGCCGCACCCCGCGTATTTTCCAGGATGGCTGCAAATTGGGCCTGGTTCTGGTCATTGAGAAGCAGGTTCAACTGCTCTATCAGCCCGTTTGCGTTGCCGAGCAGGCGTTGCCCGGATTCGGCCAGGCCATCGAGCGTGGAGGGACGAAACGGAATCTGTGCGGGATCATCGACGCTGGTAACCAGCGGTTCCGCTTGCTTGCCGTCATCATTCAACTGCACGAAAGCGAGCCCTGTCAAACCCTGGAAGCCAAGTTGCGCGTAAGTGTTCCGGGTGAGCTGCAGATCCCGATCCACCGCGATGCGAATATGGATGAAATGGGGATTCTCCGGGTTCAGGCGTATGCTTTCCACTTTTCCTACCGTTACCCCACGGTAGCGTACCACGGCCTGGGAATTAAGCCCATTGACCGGAAATTCCGAGACCAGCAGGTATTTGTCGCGCGTGGTGGCGCCTCCGCCGAGCCATATCGCCACTGCTGCAACCGCCGCGGCCAGAAAGATTACGAATAGACCCGCCACAAGGGCATGGGCACGGTTTTCCATGATGGTTCCCTATAAAATATCACCCTAGTGTCTTCCTGCCCCGTACCCCATGGAGAAAGTTCTCGACAAATAAATGGTTCGAGTTTGCGATTTCCTTCAGGCTGCCCAGGGCAACGACATGCCGGTCAGCTATGACTGCTACCCGGTCGGCCAGGGCCGCAAGCGTATCCAGGTCATGCGTCGCCATGATAATGGTAAGTGTCAATTCGGTGCGCATGGCCTGTATGAGGTTTACGAATCCTTCACTCAGTTCCGGATCCAGCCCGGCAGTAGGTTCATCCAGAAACAGCAGCTCCGGATCGAGCGCCATCGCCCGTGCCAGCGCGATGCGCTTGATCATGCCGCCCGAGAGTTCCGCAGGGCGCTTGCTGGCGTGCTGGGCGGCAATATCGACCATTTTCAGCTTGAGCATGACCAGGTCCCGGATCATGTCCTCGCCCATGGTGTGCAGCTCGCGCATCGGCAACGCGATATTGTCATATACTGACAATGCGCTGAATAGCGCGCCTTTCTGAAACAGCACCCCACAGCGGTTGCGCATCGATTGCAATTTTTCGCGATCATGCCCATGCAGGGATTCGCCAAAAACCCGGATAGTGCCTTGTGCCGGCATCTCGAGACCGAGCATCTGCCGCATCAAGGTTGTCTTTCCCGCGCCTGAACCCCCCACGAGCGCCAGGACTTCCCCGCGCTGCACGCACAGATTGATATTTTCGTGCACGAGGTGGCTGCCAAAACGCGTATACAATCCTTCGACCTCGATGACGCAGCTTCCATTCGCCATCAGCTATTGCCCAACCGTAGTCCGACGTTGGCAAAAATGATGGCAAAAATCGCATCGATGATAATGACGACAGTAATCGAAGTCACCACCGAATTCGTGGTGCCTTCTCCGAGGCTCTCGGTGTTGGATTTGATTCTCAAGCCAAAATGGCATGATATCAAGGCTATCGCCATTCCACACACCACGCCTTTACTCAATCCCAGCCAGAGATTGGCGATTGGCACCACGTCCGGCAGCTTGCTTACGAAAAACTGGTAGCTCAGCCCGAGCTGGAAATCCGCGACGACCATTCCCCCCATGAGGGCCACCGCGCTGGTCCATAGCACCACGAGGGGCATCGCGATCCCCAACGCGATCACTTTCGGCAGCACCAGGCGCAGACTGTGAGGTATGCCCATTACAGTCAGGGCGTCCAGTTCCTCTGTCACTCTCATTACACCCAGCTGCGCTGTCATGGAGGAGCCCGAGCGGCCCGCCGCGAGAATGGCTGCCAGCATGGGGCCCAGTTCCCGAATGACGCTGACGCCGAGTATATTGATAATGAATACGTCGGCGCCAAACATCTGCAATTGCCGGGACGAAAGAAAACTGAGCACTATGCCGATGAGAAATCCGACGAGCGCTGTGATGCCAAGTGCTTGCGCGCCGGTACGGTACAGGTTTGCGGAAATTTCCCGCCATGGAATGTGGGCGGGATGGCTGATCAGGTACACGATGTCCAGCATCATCTGGCCGACCAGCACAGCCAGGCCGTTCATATGCTCCCATAGCAGAAAGACTGCCTTTCCCACAGTGGTAACGGGCCATAGCAAATCCGGCCGCGCGGGCGCGGGCGAATGCGGCGCTTCCTTCATGCGCGCGAACAGCCTTTCCTGCTCAGGCCGAAGCTGCAGGCGAGGAGGACGGTGCGAGCCCCAGGCGCGCCATAGCAATACGGCCCCCACATCATCCATTTGCTCTATGCCGGTAAGATCCCATTGCAGTTCGGGATCGGTTGCATGCGCCGCAAGTTCGGAAGACATGGCATGCATGCGCCGCTCAAGCGTGGCCAGCGTAAATTTGCCCGTAAGCATCAGCCGCGGCGCACCATTCCCGTTCGTCACGCGGTGGGCGGATGGCGGCATTTCTCGAAATGGATTTTCCGGCATTGGCGTTGTCCTGTACTGCATGGGCGGCAGGAAGACCGGAAGCGGAGAATTTTCGCAGCGGTTGCCGCCCGCCTTTTGTTGTCCCCAGCAAGGCGAAATGCTGCATGAATTGCGTCAAGCAAGTTTTCGCTAGTAGAACCTATTCGAGGTTTTCAGGTCAAGCGACAGCGCCAATTCGGGCGTC
>ERZ778029.1586-NODE-1586-length-18248-cov-4.493981_pt1 | contig 18248 bp, 10 predicted proteins | sample MGYA00375759_ERZ778029 | MGnify/ENA primary metagenome ERZ778029 (study PRJEB29350, sample SAMN05389819) | bioreactor metagenome | isolation source: Ammonium sulfate bioreactor | place: South Africa: University of Cape Town | collected 2014-04-04 ...
CTATCAATCGCAGAGCGATGTGCGTACTGAATCGGTACCTTTTCCGATCAATCGAAGTCGTCGTTGTTTGAATAATTTTTCTCAACGACCGATTTCATTAGATCTTGATCTCGTGAAAAATCTTCACGAACAAAAACAACAACAACAACGTCAAATAAGAAAATCATTTGGTATGAAAACGCTTTTTTTCTTTCTTTTTCGCTTTGTTTTGCAAATTGAGTGTCCATAAACGAGTTCGATTATGTAAACTGACCTTTTGAACTTGATTATTCAAGTATTCGTATAGTAAAATTAGAAAGGGAAAAAGTAATTTATATAGTTTCGTATTGGTTACTGTTAATGATGAAAATGTCTCCTTCAGTTTTTTCATTTTGATTGCCTCGAAAAAAGAAAATAAACTTATTACAAGGCAATCAGCAGACAGACATATAACGAACAAATTTATTTGATATGTGTATTTTCACTATTCATTGTTTAGTTTTAATTCGACGAAAAAGTTTCTTCTTCTTACATTTGAAGGTCAGATTTGATCGAAAAACGAGATGTTTAATGCCATTAAAATTTTTTCCTTTCTCTCTCTCTCTCTCTCGTTACTCTCGTTCTTTGTGTATATACGATATTAGACTTTGTTTCGTTTTGATACGCATTCTTTGTTGCAAAGATCAACAAATGATTTAATGGCGTATAAGTGATTGATTCAACTGTGAGTATTGTTGTTATTCCATTTACGTTCAATCAATTGTCTCGAACGACAAACGCGTGTCTCGGAGAGATTACGTAAAATTACCAACATTAGTAAAAACAAAAAAAAACAACTTCATTATGTGATGACATTATACAGCTTTATATTACCGGTATAAACTACTAACATTACTAGTAGATCAAAAAACAATAGGAAATAGAACGAGAAGAAATGAAATATCAATGATGGTATCACTTCTCATCGTCGTAATGTATATATATGTATATATACATACGTATACTACTCGTCTTTTTGCTGTTCTTTCGTTAACCTAACTGGTCCTTCTCTCTTTCTCACATTCAACACACCGTTCGTGCTTGTATACATACTTTCTCTCTCTGTCTTTCTCGCTTTCTCGATTTTTTTCTCTCTTATGTATATGTATACAGGTTTTTACGATGATGTCCCTGTACATATGCCCTTACTCTCTTACCGCAACCACTCCTTCTCTTCTTCTTGATCATCATATGTTCACCGAAACGAAGAAGAAAAGAAAGTAAAAAAATTGAGGATGATGATTACGATCATCGTCTAGCCTGCCTGATATCAATATTATAAACCATTACATTATCTACTCAACATATTCGCGAACAAAGATCTAATGGATCCAGCATATCGTTATTCAACAAGCATACCACCATTTTACGATCAAATATCTCCTTCTCATTCGAGTAATAGTAGTTCAACTAGTTTGCCCACACAAGTCAATGGATCAACGCCAACCATGAGCCGATATTATCATCGAGCTCCATTAATCTATCCTCAACAAAATCACGAACGTCTTCGTACTCCACTACCACCACGATTTTCTTCGTCATACCTCGGTCCGTTACATCAACACCATGCTCGTTTTTTATCAGCATGGGATCTGACATCAAAACCAACAATTTATAGTTCATCACGCAATCTCGCATCGTCTACGCCGACACCTATGTCCATATCGAAACAAAATGATCGGGGTTCGTGTATCTTGAACAGTTGTGTATTGTTTTAATTAGTTGATACCAAACAGAATTGTGCAATATATTTTCTCGACCATCAAGTTAATCAATCTTGCCTTGTCAGATCGATATTTTTCTATTGAATCTGATAATTAAATGAGAAAAGAGAAGACGAAGAAGAAGAGAAAAATGAGTAACTACAACATTTTTCTCTTTCGTCATTTATTTTTATCAATAATGTATGTCGAAAGTAAATGTTAAGTTGAATAGAGAAGAAAAATGGGTGAAAACCTGTTACGCATCCTTGACAGATGTGACAAAAGAAAACGAGAAAAAGAAATCGATTGTTCAGATTGTATATATATATATTCTCTCGAAATGTCTCTGTCAACAGAAAAACGTCGCCAAATCCTTTCCCGACTTCTTAAGTAATCAATAAGTTTAGGCTTCGAGCAAAGTACTTGTTTGAATTTAAGTCCATTTTTTTTCTTTATTCTCTTGATCCGAATAAGACCTTGTTCGTGAAATGTCTACATAGAAGTAAAAGTAAAAAGAAAGAAAAAAAGAAAAAAGTTAAGTCGCCGTTAAAACCAAAAACATTCTTGCTCATTGATTGCTTATGTATAATAATCGACAATTTTTAATCTTTTTCCTTTCATTTCTCTATTATGTTCGCACAATGGGACAACGCCACCGTCGTCGTTGTCGATAATGATGATCGAATCCTCAAGCTGCCAAACCGCACGCACACACATACGATATGCATATGCAACGAAATACAAATGTCTGATTACTTTTTTTTTCTTTCGTTCTCGTTCTTTCAATCGAAACGAATGAGTCGAGGTTCCTCATTGTTAAGAGAAAGACATTGAAAATGCACATATAAAATATGCAAGACAGTCAACTTTTCTAAGACTTCATTTGATACATATATACATATTCAAAACGAAACGAACAGAAAGAGAGAGAGAATGTTTCATTTCAGTTCATTGAAAAAAGAACAAACTAATGAGAAAAAGATAAAGATATGCCTTGAAATTTATTCATTAAAATTCTTTTTCGTTCTTTCGAAGAAAAGAAAAGATCTAATTTCATTCCTTTTCCTTTCTTATTGATAAAAATCTAACGCACATACACTCAGTCTTGACCTCTTATTGACAATTCTTCTTTGTTCTCAGCTGTTCCCACAACTCGAATCTCGTTCGATTCAGTTGCTAGACTATTAGGATTAACAAATCAATCAATCAAATATACATACATACGATCTGATTAGACTGATTTGTTTGTCATTAGCATTTTTCGTATTCGTTTTCTTCTTTGCCAAAGATCAATAAGCGTCAGTTGTTTTTCTTTTCTTATTCAAAATCACATTTGTTATTTTCGGTTTTTTTTTTCGTAGAACGTACACAACTTCAAACGATGCCCGGAAAAGATTTCGCTGATTTGGTTATGTTACCACGCGAATGGCGTCGTGGTGACGATTGTATTCAATGGCCGAAAAACCACGAACATTACGATTTACCATGGCTTGAAAATCTTTGGAAATATATTCATGAGAAACTTCCTAATGATTTGACTCTTCTCGAAAATACGAATATTCTCTATCTTCAACCATCGACACGTTCATTAATGTCATCATCAGCAAATAATAATATGTTAACTATTTACAAACTATCGAAAAATATCGGTCTCATTCAATTACCTATCGTACCGAGCAAAGATGATTTAGCTATACAAAAAGTTCTAGTGAAATTAAATTTTCATTGCATCGAACCATTTCCGGAGATCATTCGTCGACATAAATTAATCGAAGAATATGTTCCTCAATTATCCTGTTTAGGTCTCTTACAAATTCTCAAATGTCGTCTTCGACATTTTACACAATTGAAAATTCAACACGAATTCAATACACTACTCAACGATCAAGACATGAAAGTATTTCGTCAATATCTATCTCGTATTATTTCACAACAATTAGATGATTCCAATATGCAATGCATTAAACAATTGCCTATATTCGATAATGCTTACATGAATCATGAGAATAATTCTCAACAATATTATAAATACATTGGTTTGAATAATATTTTATATATTTATGAATCCGGTACGAAATTACCGATTGATTTACAGCCACCTAAACAATGTATTCATGTAACCGATAGTGATTCGAGAATTTTATTAGATAAATTAGGTTATGTTATACATGATTTTACTCATGTTGCTCGATATTTAATAACAACAATCGGTCAACAGCAACAACAACAAAATTTCAAAATGGATCAATCGAAAACGATCTATTTAGGCAAATGGTTGTTATTAAATTGTCAAAATTTATTATTAACCGATGCGAATAGTCAAGAAACATTGTCACATTGTCGTTTATTTCTTAATCGTAAGAATGAACTATGTTCGTGCGAACATTTATTCGATCCGACATCATTTCAAACGCCGACAAAAGAAAAATTTCTCATTCTTTTCGAATCGAAATATTTACCATCGACTGAACTCTGTTTAAATAATGAATATTTAAATTTATTAAAACATTTAAAATTAAAACAATTTCATGATATTAAATGCGATGAATTAATCGATATTTGTGAATTAACAATAAAAGACTCAGCAAGTTTAACAACAAATAAACGTTCATTATTATATCTTCTCGCTGAATTTATAATCGAAGTATTAAATCATAATACGAAGCTACTCGAAGAATATTCGCAAATCAAACGAATTAATTTAAAACAATATTTAAACATAACACAATGGGTACCTGTTATGATCGAACGACCACAGGGCTATCCATCGTCATTGACATGGCATGGTTCAATAGATTCACGTCGAACTTTTGTAACACCTCGAGATATTTGCGATAAACCACATGCTTTGATTGTTGGTGCAAATGTTCTAGTATCAGCACTTGATTTTCCGGATTCATTCTATCATCATACATCTCGAACGGCATTAACCAATCGTTTAATCATTGAAATGCGTGAAGTTAAACTCGATCTTTTAATTAAACAAATGAAATGTCTGGTTTTATCCTATCAAAAATTATCATTAAACGAACAAAAATTACAATCATTCGATTATTTAAATCTTTCGAAACGAATCTATGAAACATTAGCATATCTCAATAGTCCAAATGAAATTTTGAAAGAAATGCGTGTTTGTGATTTAAATGAATGGATTTGGAATAATCAAAATAGTTATTCATCATCGAATCAAATCTATCTCATTGAAAAAACTCATCCATTAGCTAATTATATATCGATTTTGCCGTATGAATTGTATAACTATCGAAAATTTTTCGAATCCATGCACGTTAAATATCAACCTGATTCAACAAAAATCGAAGATTTAATACGTCAACAGCAAATCTACGATGAAACATTATTTGATTGGATTAAGAAAACCTATCTGAACGATCGTCGCCTTCTACAGTTGATTAATGATTTAGAAGTGAGATATCAATCAAAAGGCAGTAATTCAAGCAAACACAAGCATGCGAATGACGAACAAACACGTATTACATTTTCGAGTACACTTGATTTGTCTGATGACAAGGTCTATCTTTATTTACCAGGTAATATATCGCACTTTTTTTTCTCTTCATCCGAAGGTTAATTAATAAAAATAAAAAATATATTCATTCTTCATTGCTGTTAATTAGACATATTCAATCATCAAACCAATATCAAAGAAACGGTCGTACAAGCATTGAACATTATATCCAAGGAGAAAAAAACACAACTATTAACTGAAGAAGATTATTTCATTCGAAAAATGTCCGGAAGTGAATATCTGAAAAGTTTATACGATTATTATCGAGCTTATAATGATTTAATTCTGCCAAATTTAAATGTTCTACCAAAAAATGTTAAAGATACATTAGTTCTATTTGCATTAGATAATGCTGATAATACGATGTTAAATATTTTGAAACAACATTGTTGCATTCCTTGTACACCCAACGGTCGAACATTGAATAAACCATCGAAATTAATTCATCCGTATTGTCGTTTAGCATCGTTATATTCGGATATTGATTCATTGTTTCCCTACGGTGGACAAGATTCGTATTTACGAGAAGATCGTTTGAATGTTTTGAAATTACTCGGAATGAAATGCGATGATAATCTTGTGACTTGGCCAGAATTAATCGAACGTTGTGAATCAATTCAACGTATGCGTGATTATGATCTTGCACGTGAACGTTCATTAGCTTTACTTCAAATTCTCAACGATATGTTATCAATGTCAAATTCGAATCCAACTCGAACATTCGATGAATCCGATGATTCATCGGATCGTCGTTCTCGTCAAACACACGAAAAATCATCACCAAATTCATCATCAATCTTCAATACACACGAAGCACTTCATGATAAAGAAGCTCGTACACGTGCATCACTACAATTACGTGAATTAGCATTCATACCGATTAAAGCTCGTCCACAAGAATTAAATGGAATTAGTTTGACGTGGATGGGTGACAAATATTCGAATCGTTTATTCAAACCCAAAGATGTTCTCTCACAACAGTACGAACAATTAGTTTGTTCAACATGGCCAATTGCTGAACAAACGAAAACCAATCAAGAACAAATTATTATCACCAAACAAGTCGAACATTTTCTTGCGTTAGATGATACGACTAAAATCGAACTCAAAGATATTTTCAAACAATTAGATGAAATTTCGAAATTAGCGATTGTCAATAATTCCGGTACGATTAATTACAATCATCAAACAACATCGAAATACATCCTTGGTACGTGTGAATACGCGAGAAAACAAAAAAAGATTTTTGTTTTTAATTTTTATTTTTTAAGATATGAGCTATGCAATCTATGATTACATTCAATCCTATTGTTTCCCACAATTACAAAAAAGTTCCGATTCAATGTTTGAATATCGTACGTCAACAATGACAGCACATCAATTAGAACAAGTTCATCGTGAAATACGTGAATTTTTCTCTCAACGTCGTTTCATTTATTTCACTGATTCATCATCAATTGATACCTATCTATTTCTATCGACATCACAGTTATTATGGCAATTACCATCACGTTCGTCAACAATGAATATTCATCATTTAAAACCCTATTTCTATTCAATACCAATTTCACTTCAAAAACATTACAAATACTTTTTTCTTGATCTTCTAAAAATTAAAGTTCAACTCGATGGCAAAGATTTACTGAATATTATCGAATTAATTAAAAAGAAATATTCAACAAAACCAATTGATAAAGATGATTTCAATCTCTTACAAAATATCTACACATTATTAATCGAACAATTTCCATCTGTATTTCATTCGAATTTAAATCTTTATCTGCCTAATATCGATTCTGTCCTATATCCGGGCTCGAAATTATATTTCTATCCGTTAGAACGTGATCAACTATGTGAGTAAATATAATTTTCTTGTTATTCATTAAGAGAACAAAAATCTATGAAGCGGAACAGAACGAAGTTGTGTTTCTTTTCGTTTTCCTCCTCACACAATTCATAGTCGATTGAGTAGACAACATATTTCACATATAATCAACTTCTAACCTTGTCGTTTGCGTTGTTTAGTTGAGATATAAGATTTCGTTTTCTTTCTTTTCTTTTCTTTCATCTTATCGCAACACAATGACAAAAAGAAAAACGTTTTGCAATCTTTCATTGTGAGTTTCAAGGCATGTTCTATTGTGGATTGTTATAACAACATTTAACATAAGTGAGACGAGGATGTCATCGACACCATTAAAACGTAGTGACCATACAATTTTCTTCAAATATGCATCGACATCGAATTGTAAAGAAATAACAACGAATTTACTTCTTCGTTTTCATTCTTCGTTTGGAGATTGAATTTCATTTGATTTGTATTTTCTTTAGTATCAACATCAACATCATCGATTCAAGATGATCAATATGTTCATCCATCAATCGACCGTCGTATTTGTCAAAAAGCAGGTGTAAAATCTCGAAAATCATCATCATCATCATCTCATACTGAAACAAATCACACATCGCCGAACATGTCAAATACAAATAATACGAATACTAATAATCAAGCTCGTTTATTTCCTAAGATTTTCGGTAATAAAAAATTAGAATCGATCTTAGCTCGTCTCGACGATCCACATATCAATCCGCAATTAGTCGAAACAATGGATGAATCCAATCCGAATATCGTTCTTGAATTTCTTCTCGAATCAAATAAACATACACAAATAACAAACAATCTGTCCGATGATGATATTATTATTATTCTTAAATATTTCAATGATTTTCTTGTCAATGGTTATCCGGGTAATTTTCAAAAATTACGAGAATTAAAAATTTACAAACCACTTTGGGGCGTTGCATCGATCGATGATAAACAACAACCGATACAGAATTGTTGTTCATTGGAAAATTTTGCACATGTCTATATATTAAACGAAGATTGGTCGAATTTAATTCGACGTTCATTTAAACGGAACTTTTTTACCGAACAATTTCACGAGAAAAAAACTGTTCTTCTCATGCAAAAGAAAATCGAATCGTTGAGTAAAATTTTTACTCATATTCGTTTCGTTCTCCCGTCGGACATGGAAATCTTCTTGCAATTATGTTTGCCCTATTTTAAAAAATTAGATGCCAAATCACAAATGAATCTATTGAAATATTTTCTCGATGAAATCGAAGAGAAACTATTTCCACATGAGAAAGAACAATGTCGAAAACAATTACGAGATCATTTAGAAATATTTACTCAAACAACAAACGACTATCTTTATAAATCATCAACACGTTCGTCACGTGATCCACCTGAAATCTGTCCAATTACTGAACTCTACGATCCGAATATAAAAAATATTCGTTCAATTCTCGACATTCATCATTTTCCTGACGAACAATTTCATACACCAACAATGTTGAAATTTCTCAAAGAATGCGGCCTTCGATCTTATATTCCAACAGATAAATGCAAACAAATCATGGAATCAATTCAACTTCATGTTAAACAAGAAGGTTGGACAAATGAATCACGTAAACGTTCGAAATCGTTGTACGAACATTTGCTTACCAATTGGACACGTTATGACAATTCAATCTTAGATTATAAATTTCTCGAACCATATCAAATGCGTTTAGATACCGATCAACTTGTCCAACTTCATGAACAATATTCGAGTACACAGGATTGTTCGATTAATGAACATTATCGACATACATGCATTAAATTAACTGATGGTGAATTAGTACGAGACGCCAAATTATGTTGGACATCATCGTATCTTCTTCCAGATTTTATTCGTCTCGAACAACACAATGATTTAAATGAACAACACGAATCGATCGATCCGAATGCAATCGAATTCTTTAAATTAAATAAAAAACCATCTTATGCATTGGTACTTAAAAATCTAACGAATCTATCGAAAAAATTCTCATTAAAATATCATAAAATGAATGAACCCAAATCGACAGCTCTTCCTCCAACATTATCCATGCAAGATATCGATGATATTCTCATCTCAGTCTTGAAAATAATCTATTCCTATTTTCAAAATGAAATTAAACATGAACGTCGATTAGAAATCTACAAGGAATTAGAAGATCGAGAATGTATCTATTCTCGTACACGTCGACAATTTCTTCAAGGAAAATATTTCTGTTTAAATCTACCTATTCAAGACGAAATTCCACCGTTTGTCTTTTCATTAGACAGCGAATTTCTTGATTACAAAGAATTTTTTCTTCATATTGGCGTTCAATCTGAACCACATCCGATGTTATACGGAGATATTCTACGAAAATTATCGAAAGTTTGCGAACAAGATTATTTAAATTCGAATGAATTATGTAAATCATTGAAAGCTATGGAATGTTTCTTCAAATATCTTTCAACAAATACAACAATTAATTCTCAAACGAAATTACCCGGCTTATATTTAGTTACCAATGATTTTAAATTAGTAAAATCAAATGAAATTGTTATTATGGACGATAAAACCAAACTTGACTACATGACGAAATTAGTTCACGATAAATTTATGTTTAATCCAAATGAAAAAGTTCTCAAATTAGATTCATCACCGACAGCAACAGCAACAGCAGCAACCAGCCAATCGAAACAAAATCTTAAGGATCTTATCGAAAAAATCTTCATTAGTCAACGACCAATTTTATTTACACAAAAATATGAAGAATCATTTTCGATAACGATACCTGAAGATGAAGAATCTCATCGACAACGTTTTCTCTACAATCTTGAACGTAAATATCATCAATTATTGAATTCACGTCATTTACATCGTTGTATGGCACGTGTCATTGCCATCATGTTGCACGACAACACAATCCGAAAATAATCTCAATGGACGATGTCGAAAATCTCATTCGACAACGTTTAACATTCGTTAAAATATCCTGCGTCGAATACTTAGAAACGAATTTAGTTTATAAGAAAACTCAGGAAAAAGTTGATCAATCTGTCGATGAAAAAGCTGTTTATCTTGTTGCTGAAGGAGAAGAAAATATCACGTTATATATTAGCATGAAACACACCGAACAACCGTATTTTACTCTATGTTTAGCACGAGCATTGAGTCCATGTTTAGGTCTATCGGAATTACAATTAGATAATTCCGTTATGGCCGCACTTCTAGCGACAACAATTGGACAAATGTCGAATTTTTTGAATTTAGTTAATATTGCAAGTGAAGATAATATTCTTTCAACATTGAAATTACAATACATTCCATCGCCTGGCAATGTCTATGGCGATGATATCGAACAATTACAACAATTTAATATTGAAACTCATCAAATCTATCCAGGTGATTTGTGTGTATATCGTGAAGTCGAGAAAATCATTAAAGAATATTCGAATAGTAATGCTGAACAATGGTCATGGAAAAAATCTCAATCGTCGACAACATTAGTACCATCGTATGTATTTATTTGTCGAGTTAATGATTCGAATGAAACACGAAGAATTGAAGCATCGAATTTCTATGTTTTGGAACATTGGTCACGAATATTCGATGCTGTACATACGAAACCAGTTGACGAACGTGAAACATTCAAACCATCTGCATCATCATCAGCCAATTCACAGAATAAATCACATTCAAATGAAAAAGATAAACATTATGATGAGAAACCATCGTCATCATCGAAATATTCAACGAAATCAACAAATGATAGTTCAGATTTTACAAGTGATTCGACTCATACGAATGGTTTTGATAATTCGAAAACGTATCGACAAACATCAGCCGATAGTGATTCATCTAGTAATACAACATCGGAATCGCAATCGGAATCCGAATCAGCACAAACCAATGAGAAAGATATTATCGATAAAGCTGAATTGGAATTAACTAAAACAGAAATTTACAATGCTGTCCGACAAGCTTATCAATTAACTGGCCAAGAACGAAAGAAAACAGTGAAGAAATTATTATTAAAATGGCATCCAGATAAAAATCCTGGACGAGAACGATTCGCTGCTGAAGTGTTCAAACATTTACGTAAACAAATCGATCATTTCGAAAATGATCCATTAACATCATTCTTCAATACATTCAATAACTTCCATCATTCACCATTTTCAGCATCAGATCCGAAATTTAGTTGGAATAAACATTCCTCAACATCATCAACACATAAAACACATAATACCAATAGTAGTAGCCATCATCATCATCATCATTCATCAACAACAACAGATGATCGTTTCGGTAGTTATGATAATCTCAATAAGGATGCAAATAGTGATCCGAAACGAAGCTATCAAGATATACCCAATGGTGAACAAAAAGATCAAACGGATGCGAATGAAAGTTCGAGTAAAAGTCGGTTTAGTCCACATCGATCATCGTCATTTCGTACGGCAAGAGAAGAATGGCAATATCGTCGACAACATGGTTTTCAACGACGGCATGGATTTTTTAGTCCAACGGAAGAAAATACGACGAATACAAATGGGCAAAATGGATCAACGACTGGAGGAAGTTCGTTGATTTCAAAAACGAAATGAATCAATTTTCTATTTGTTTTTCTTTGTAGAAGAAAGTCCAAATGCACGACGCAAACGTAATTATCAACAATCCGAAGCCGATCGATGGCTTAAACAAGCTCAACACGATCTCGAAAGTGCATATAGTGATATGCATTCATCGACAGGTCAAGTCGCCTATGACTGGGCTTGTTACAAATGCTATCGAGTATGACGAAATTCTTTTTCAAATAAAAACTAATTCTTCTTATTTTTAGTCCGCTGAAAAAGCCTTAAAAGCCTATCATTATTACAAAGATACAGGCAAGAATATGACTGCAGATATTCCTGGTTTATTAATCGGTGTTGATAATGATGTTCGAGATATTGGTTATAAATTATACAAATGGATTGGAGATCCAAATCGAATGCAATATCCAAATGCAGCACGATTTGCTAAGATTCCAGCGGAAGTTTTCACTGTTTGTAAGTTTGTCGTTTTTGTTTGTTAATATTTTAATCAAATGAATTTTTTGTGTTTTCGTTTTAGCTCAAGCTGAACAAGCGATTGAATATACAAAAGAATTATTAAAGAAAATCGAAGATATTATGTATCCATAAACGAAAAAAAAACAAGTTTTCCCACCTCGTCTCTAGTCAAAGTCGTTTCTTTTTCTTTTCAAACAGTATGTTCGTTTGTATACGTCTGTTTTCTTCGCGCCGTCGATTCATTGAGAGATGGTCTAATCATCTCTTTCGTTGTTAACACATTATTTTTTATCGTTGCTGTTTTCTCTCTCTCTCTCTCTCTCTCGTTTTATTCATAATTACAATTCTCTAGATTTAGCAACATGTTCGTTTCGTTTTTTCTTTTTCTTTTCCGTTTAATAATACAAAAATGAATTTATAAATATGAGATGAGGAAGGATTTACGTATGTACAAAGTTCTTTTGCCTTTTACTTTATTCTTAATACTCTCTAGTTAATCTTTACTAGTGATATGTTTCATTCGATTTCTGTTCGTTTAATAATGAAAGCTTCTTTTCTCTCTCTCTCTTTTTTTCTACCGTTTGTCAGAGTGTCCGTGGTGATGTTACGTTAAAGTCGAAATAATAAAAAAATAATAGGAAATCATTGACAACAAAATTGATATTTGCGTTTTGAAATGCCTAACTGTCAAAAGAAAGAGTTTAGATTTATTATTAGCAGACTGAAAAATAGCGATACAAGATCAAAAACGATTAAAATAAGATGAATGAATAAATAAATAAATGTGAGAAAAAGAGAGGAAAAACAAACTTATTTCGAATATTGAATGAGATCATTCATTTGAACAGTATATCCGTTGGGTACGTCGATGATTTGATGTGTCTGGGCAATTTGTGGAAAACGATTGTTGAAAATGATTTTGACGACTTCTGGCCAATTGAGTTTTTTGCCTTGACCTAATTGATTTTTTGAATTCTGAATTAAATGATTGCTGAGTAAAGCTAATAAACGTTCACGTTCGGCGAATTGTTCTTGAGCCGATTGAAATCTTCTATCTTGACTAGTATTAAAGAGAATATTGTTCAATGGTTGCGGAATATCTTGAAGACCGAAATGAAGAAATAGAGGACGTATTTGTGTTTGAATTTGTTGAATTTGTTGTTCAGGAGCTAGACGAAAAAAAAGACAATGATCATTCAATTTATACGAATCTCGTTCAATTACTCAATCCAGTTAAATTAATTGTTGCACTTGCTGATGTTCCTGGTTTTTTCTCTATGAAAATCAAATTAAATAAGAAAATAATACGAAAAATTAAATTACCGGTAACTGTGACATTAAAATTCATGAATTGTGTTTGAACTTTATATTTAACATTTGCGGTATATCGACCAGCATGTTCAAATTTGGCATTTTTGATAATCAATTTATGTTTACCATTGCCATTTGATTCGATCGTAAAATGTTCATTTGCACGAATTTCTTGACCGTTTCGAGTCCAAATAACTTGTGGTAAAGGTGAACCTGGTGCTTCACATTCGAGTGTACATGAACCACTTTCAGTAACACGAACGTCAACGGGAACTGATGATTCATCGGGAACATCTAATTAATTTAAGAATAAGACAATAAAAAAATCGATTGAGAATCGCGAAAATTTTTACCTCGAACGGTAACTTTACTGAGTAATTCAGTAATACCAACTTGAGTATCGACTACGGCCTAAGTAGAAGAACAAAATCAGAATTGATTACGTTTGAAAAATGTCAAATTTACTTTATACAATCCAGCATCCGTTAATTCAACATCGAGTATTTTCAAAATATGTGTTGGTCCGTCATCGATCATAATAATACGATTTGGTTTAGGAAATAATTGTTTATCATTATGAAGCCACACACACGATGGCAATGGACTTCCATTTGCTGTAACAGTAATTGTAATTTCTTGTCCACGTGCTATATCGAAATCTTTCAATTTCTGTTGTGTAATTGGTGGTGCTAGAAACAAAAAAAATTCTATTCAAAATTTGATCTGCATGCATATTGAAACTTACGAAGAACATCGATATTGATTTCTGCTGTATGTGTACCGTATTGATTTTCAAGTCGACATTCATATTTTCCTTTATGTTGAACTGTAGCACGTGGAATAACAAAAAACGAATGTCCTGTTTGATCGGTTCTGATTTCGAAACCATCTTTATTCGAAAGAACTTTGCCATCACGGAGCCAAGTAATTTTCGGTGGTGGATGTCCTTTAGCCGTTAGTTCGATGGTTAGTTTTTCTCCTGTTTTAATTTGTATGAATTTCGGTGGTGCTTGAGTAAATATCGGTGCTTGTTGACCGATGACAATTATTTTTCGTGTTCGAATCGAACCAGCTGTACTTGTGATTATCGCTTGATATTCACCGAGATATTTTTCATCAAAACGATGAAATACAATTCGATAGACACCATCTTCAGTCACAATAAATTCATAATCGGGCGAATTCTTCGGCAATTCTTGACCGTTTAGTAACCAAGTAACTTGTGGACGTGGTTTACCTTGTGCACGAATTTCTAAGAAGAATTTCTCGCCGATTTTCGCTGTATTCGCAGCTGGAGAATCATTAAGATCGGCTAATAATTGTGGTTTCTGTTCTTTGACTATGATTGTTGTCTTGATTTCAATTGAACCACCTTTATTTTTAACAACAATCGTATAATTACCTTTATCTTCAGGTCGTAAATCATCAATAATCAATCTATACGAATTTGTTTCATCAGTAACAACTCGAATACGTTTATCGAATTGTATCGGTTGATTATCTTTGTACCATGTGACCGTATTATCATCGCCACTTAACTGAATTGGTATGACAGCTTGTTCACCAATATTAAACGAAAGATTCGGTTCAAGTTTCGATTCTAATTTCGGTTTTGTATGAACAGTTAATTTCGTATTTGTTTCAACTTTTTCGAGACCATTATCGATAACAGCGGTATATTTACCTGTATCGTTCGTATCTAATTTTGTAATGATTAAATTAATTTGATTTGGTTTATCTTTTGGTGTTTCGATTCGATATTTTGGTGATGTTTTAAGTGGTTGACCATTGCACAACCAAGTGACTTTCGGTTGAGGTAAACCATCAGCTTCAACAGTTAAAACAACTTGTTCACCAGCAATACCATCGGTTGTTTCAGGTAGTTTTGTTTTCACTGTAATCGGTGCTGTAACCGTAACTTTAACTGGTTCAGTTTCTTGTTTGCCAAGTCGATTCTTGGCAATTAATGTATAAACACCTTGATCTTCTTGACCAACATCTGTCGTCACCAATCGACAGATTTTCGTTTTTTCATCGTAGGTTATTTGTGTTTTTGGCGATGGTTTAACTTCTTTACCATCTTTCATGAAAGCGATTTCAGGTTTTGGTTTACCATCAACTTGAAATTCAAGCGTAAGAGTATCATGTTGTTTCAAGTCGGTTTTATTTGGTTTCGTTGGTTTAATCGAAACATTTTCAACTGTTGTTACTTGAATATTCGAGTCAATTTTACCAAGTGGATTCTCGATTAATAAACGATAATTTCCATCATCATCTGGTCGAACATTTTTAATTCGAATTTCAAAACTTGTCGAATCATTTGGATTCGGTACTAGTTCATAATGATCACCATTCAATGGTACTTGTATTTCATTTTTAAATAATTTTATTGTTGGTTTCGGTGATGATGCACATTTGAATGGAATAATACATGTTTGACTAATGAATGCTTCGGTTGTAGCCGGTGGTTTTTGTAATAATTGTGGTGCTGTTTCGACTTCTAATTGAACGGTCTCTTCAATTGGATTGCCAACAGAATTTTCCAAACGTAAAGTAATTGGTCCTGAATGTTTCGATGTTGTTTGATTGATTTTCAAGACACTTCTACCGGTTATAACATCGGTTTGAATATCGAAACCATCTCGAGGTGTTAATGGTTTACCATCACGTAACCATGTAACTTTCGGTGATGGATTACCATCGAATTCACAATCGAATTGTGCTGGTTGACCTTCTTTAACTTTAACTAAAGCTTGTGGTTTCTTTTTCAATTCAGGTGCTTTTTGTACTTGTACTTTAATTTTCTTTGATTTAACTTGTCCAACATCGTTGGTAACAACAGCTTGATATTCGCCACTATTTGTTGGTTTAGCATTTTTAATTAAGAGCGTATAAGTTTCTTCTTCTTCGACAATTTCATAACCTTCTTCAACAGTTGTTACAACTTCTTCACCATCTTTAAACCATGTAACTTTCGGTTTCGTACCCGATGCTTTAATGGTCAATGGTACTCGTTCTCCTGTTTGTGCAACGATATCTTTGACAAGATCCGATTTAAGTTTCGGTGCAATAGCTGATACATTGAGAGTTAATTTGGGTGATTCAACTTCGCCTGCTTTATTCGTTGCTTTCAATGTGTAAACAGCTTTATCATCTAATTGTGTATTTTCAATAAGTAATGAACAACTATCATCTTTTTGAATGACTTTTACACGTTTATTATCGATGTTAAATGGTTGACCATTTTTCAGCCATTGAACATTCGGTTTTGGTAGACCGGATAATTTGACAGTTAATTCAGCTGGTTCACCAAGTGTTACTTGAACATCCTGTGGTTTACCGTCGATTTTCGGTTTTGTGAGAACATCAACATGACACGTCGATGCAATTGTTCCATCAGGATTAGTAATGACAACTTTAAAATCACCACTATCAGTTAAATCAACACGATTTATGGTTAATGTTTCTGTACCATCAGGTTTCGATTCGATCTTTTGTTTTGTTGTTGATTTAATTTCATTATCATTTTGAAACCATTTGACTGTTGGTTTAGGTATACCTTGACAACGACATGTGAGAACAAGATTTTGTCCACTAATAACATCTGTATCTTGTAATTTATCGATAAAAGCTAATGGAGCTTTGACAACTAAATTCGTTGTTTCTTCGACGATTTGTGCTGGATTTTTTGCTCGAATTGTATATTTACCTTGATCGTCTTCTCTAACATCGGATATAATCAAACGAACTTCACCTGTTTTATCATCGTGTTCAATACGAAAACGTGATTTATCTTCTAATGTTGTAACATCTTTCTTATCCTTTAAGAATGTTACTTCAGGTTTCGGACGACCTGAAACTTTAACTGGTATAACAACTTGTTGACCTTGTAGAGCTTCGATTTTCGCTGGTACCGAGCCGATGACTGGTACTGTGTGTACATCGAGTTTAGCTTGACTAACAATTTCACCTTCACTGTTTTTCATCACAACTTTATATGTACCTTCATCAGTCGGTTTAGCTTGTTTAATTTTTAATTCATAAACATTTCCTTCTTTAGGTGTAATCACTTGAAAATGTTGATCATTAGCTGGAATTGGTTTATCATTGAGATACCACTCAGGTTTAGGTGCTGGATTACCAACAGCTTCAATTGTAAGAGTAACATCTTGTCCTTCAACAATACTTTCATCTTTCAATGGTTTGCTGATTTTTGGTTGTGTACGAACATCGAGTTTAACATCATGCGTAATTTTACCAGCAGGATTTTCGACTTGACATGTGATTGCACCTTTATGTTTATCGGCATCGACTTTTCGTATAGTTAATGTTGCTTTTTGTGTTTTTGTATCGAAATTAATTGTGCAATCGGCATTTGGTGTTAGTGGTTTACCATTTAATAACCATGTTACTTTTGGTGTTGGAAAACCTGATAGTTCAGCTTCGTAAGTAACATCTTTGCCTTGACTAACTGATGCATCTTGAGGTGCTTTGAGAAAAACAGGTGTTTGTTGAACAGTAACTTTAACTTTTTTCGTTTTAACAACACCAGCAGGATTTTCGACAGAAGCTTGATATTCACCTTGATTATCCATTGATGCTTTTGGAATACGAAAGACAGCTGTAACAGTTGTATCATCTGGTTTACTTGGTTGTTCAATTGTAACAGGTCCGACTTCATTGCCATCTTTGTAGAATTTAACAGTAGGAGCAGGTCGACCATCGACAACAAGACGATAAAGAAGTTCATCACCAACATTAATTGTTTGATGTT
>ERZ778029.1602-NODE-1602-length-18100-cov-72.760876_pt1 | contig 18100 bp, 20 predicted proteins | sample MGYA00375759_ERZ778029 | MGnify/ENA primary metagenome ERZ778029 (study PRJEB29350, sample SAMN05389819) | bioreactor metagenome | isolation source: Ammonium sulfate bioreactor | place: South Africa: University of Cape Town | collected 2014-04-04 ...
AGCTCGAGCGCAGAACGCATGAAATCAGTATCGCCCGGGTCAGGTTTGTTCATTTTGGACATAAAAATTCCCATGGAGACATCGCCCACAACTTCATAACGCCGGAATAGTTCACGGACAGGCCTGGATTGAGGAAGCTCTCATTAAGGATGCTCTCAAGCATTCATTGAACGCGATATCCTCATCCTGCATTACAAATGTCCGAATGCATGATCCTTGATGATGTAGCGAAAAGAAAATCCTGTATTTTAACAGGGAGAACCGGAAAAATTGGCCCAAGAAGAATGATTACCTCCTGTTAAATACATCAAAAACTTATCGTCGCAGCGTTAACCGAGTTAGATCAAAATCTTGGCAGGCACCGCAAGAAGATCGCCTGGACTTATCTTCCAATTTCAAGAAGATGATTTCTTGCTATTCGAAACAATCCGGTCTATAAAAAATATTGTGATGGATACATCGACCAGACAGCAAAACTGGTTGGTTTTCTCGAACAAGCAAGGAGGATTTTGAATATGCCTAAATCCACGAAAAAGAAATTGAAATCCCTCATACCTCTCAAAGGCCAGGATCGGGAGCGAATGGGCCGTTTATTCGAAGAAATCACGGGCAAAGTGCAGGAAATGAGCGCCATAATGAATCGGCTACATGGGACGCCGGTTCATTGGTCAAATTTCAGAATCTCATCTTCAGGCTCACCGGAAGCGGACGGCCCTTCCGTACTTATAGTCGTGTGCAACGAAGATACGGGAGAATGCGGCTGCTACGATCATGAAGCGGGAACATGCGGGCCTTGCCCGGATCTCGGCTGACACAGTTTCACAGTGTGCTGATAGCGGATGAGCAGCCGGTCCGCCTGTCCACGGCGATCGGCCTGTATCCGAGGGTCAAATGGTTAATCGACGACGCGCGCGATGACAGCATGATGCAGTGTTTCTTGATTGAAGAGGAACGATCATGACAGCAGAAAACGTGCCCGATACACGCGATGCATGGCCAGAACTACAACCGCTGGAAAACTGGCAGGATACCTGCAGCACCGTCCACATGTGGACACAGATCGCCGGCAAAATCCGGCTGACGCTCTCTCCGCATATCAATCATTGCTGGGGTAGCACGCTGTACGTCGCCTCGCGTGGCCTGACGACCTCGCCTGTTCCCTATGGGTCTTTCACGTTCGCCATCGATTTCGACTTTGTCGAACACAGGCTGCTCATCACCACCTCGTCAGGGGAACAGCGGGCATTTCCTCTGGGTCCCATGACCGTGGCCGAGTTCTACCGCAAAATCATGCGGGCGCTGGACGAACTGGATATCCACGTCAGGATCCTCGCCCGGCCGGTCGAAATGGAAGTGGCGATACCCTTCGAGAAAGATACTCAGCATGCAAGCTACGATGCCGATGCCGTCAATCGCTTCTGGCGGGCGCTGGTGCAGGCCGACCGCGTCCTGAAGGAGTTCAGGGCGGGATTCATAGGCAAGGCAAGTCCGGTACACTTTTTCTGGGGAGCGTTCGACCTGGCGGCGACGCGTTTTTCCGGAAGAACCGCGCCGAAGCATCCGGGCGGAGCGCCCAACGTCGCGGCGTGGGTAATGGAAGAAGCCTATTCGCACGAAGTGTCCAGCGCCGGCTTCTGGGCGGGTACCGGCCTGGGCGAAGCGGCCTTCTATGCCTACGCCTATCCGGCTCCTCCCGGCTTCGACAGCTACCCGGTCCAACCGCAGGCCGCCTATTTCCATGAAAAACTGGGTGAATTCATCCTTCCCTATGAAGCCGTGCGCACCGCGGAGCAACCTGATCGGACATTGTTCTCGTTTCTGCAGACCACCTACGATGCCGCCGCCACCCTGGCGCATTGGGACCGGGCGGCACTGGAACGCCATTCCCCTCCCCCCGCGCCGTAAACCCATGAGCACCTATCCGCCTTGCCACAATACAAGGCGGAAGCATGCTACAAGGCGGAAGCATGCTGCATGGGGAATGGCTCGGTAGCTGTCCCGCCGCCGCTGTCCGCTCTCATCCATGGAAAGATACCGGCACCGTCCGGCAGTATCCGTCGCAACCCGCCTTGGAAGCAGCCGAGCCAGGGCCGCCTTTCTTCTGTCCTTCTGTATGCTGACTGCTGTTTATGCCGACATTCAATACGGGCGGGTTGCACCGATGCGCTATAATGCCGGTTTTTTTGGCCCGAATAAATGCCGGTGCTGCAAGGAAAAAGCCTGGAGTGCGTGCGGGGCGACCGCCGCCTGTTCCATGGCATAGATTTCACCCTCGAATCCGGCGGGCTGATGCAGGTCCAGGGATCCAATGGCAGCGGCAAAACCAGCCTGCTGCGCATGCTGTGCGGGCTGGCGCTTCCCGCGCAGGGCGAAATCCTGTGGGATGGCGCGAGCATTCGCGCGCTCAAGGGAGAGTACTATGCCGCGATGACTTATCTGGGCCATCTGGGCGGCGTAAAGGATGACCTGACCGCGATCGAGAACCTGCGCGTTTCCAGCGCGCTGGCTGGCGTCGATATCGATGAAAAACAGGCGCACGACGCCTTGCAGCACATGGGGCTGGGCGGCCGGGAACTGCTGCCCGCCAAGGTCCTGTCGCAGGGGCAGCGGCGCAGGGTGACGCTGGCGCGGCTGCTGGTTTGCGGCACGGCATTGTGGATACTGGACGAGCCGCTCACCGCTCTGGACACGGCCGCGGTCAAACTGGTGCGGGGCCTGATGGAGCGGCATCTGGAGCATGGCGGGATGATCGTGATGACCACCCACCAGGAACTCGAAATTGCCGCCGGTGCAACCCAGCAACTGAAGCTCGCCTGACATGTTTTTCTGGATAATCCGACGTGATCTCCTGCTTGCCATGCGGCGGCGCTCGGACGTCCTGACGACACTATTCTTTTTCATTATCGTGGTGAGCCTGTTTCCCCTCGGCGTGGGGCCGGAAATGAACATGCTTCGCACCATGGCCCCCGGCGTGGTCTGGGTGGCGGCGCTACTGGCCTCGATGCTGTCGCTGGGACGGATGTTCGCCAGCGATCATCTGGACGGTACGCTGGAACAGATGCTGCTCTCGCCTCAATCGTTATCCATGCTGGTGCTGGGCAAGGCACTGGCCCACTGGCTGGTTACCGGGGTGCCGCTGGTGCTGATGGCCCCGGTGCTGGGGATACAGTACGACCTTACGGGAGAGGCGCTGCTGGTGCTGACCGTCTCCCTGCTGCTGGGCACGCCGGTGCTGAGCCTGATCGGCGCCATTGGTGCAGCGCTGACCCTGGGGCTGCGCGGCGGCGGTGTCCTGGTTTCGCTCCTGGTATTGCCGCTCTATATACCCGTCCTGATTTTTGGTGCAGGCGCGGTGGAAGCGAGCGCTGCTGGCCTGGGGGCCGGGGCGCATATGTCCCTGCTGGGAGCGTTCCTGCTGGCCTCCGTGGTGCTGGCGCCCTGGACCGCGGGCGCATCGCTGCGCATCTCTATGGAATAGGAATACGGCCCGTATGGCGCAGAGAACCGGAAGGAACAGGATCGGCGGAAATGTGGCAGGAGAGATAGCCCGGGAAAAAGCGCCGCCGAGCCTCTCCGCCGGGGCTCTTCCCCGAATAACTCGCTCACCGGTGTCCCGCGGCGACGTGCACGATTCATGAAGAAACCAATTCTGAATTCAAGATTTTTAGGTTAAAATTGCGAGTTACTCACTGAAGCACTGCATTCAAGCTATGGTTTTTAGTATTTGACATGGCGATAAACTGGTTCAAATATTCGTCTCCCGCGAGTTTCTACTTTCTCGCCGGCAAGATGATTCCGCTGTTTTCCATCGCTGCGATCATCTTGGGCGCGGCAGGACTTTATATCGGTTTTTTCGTGGCTCCGACCGATTTCCAGCAGGGGGAGGCCTACCGGATCATTTTCATCCATGTGCCCGCCGCCTGGTTGTCCATGTTTCTCTATGTCATCATGGCAATATGGTCCGGCATCGGCCTTGCCTTCAATACCCGCCTTTCATCGATGGTCGCGACCGCCATTGCGCCGACGGGAGCAATGTTCACTTTTCTCGCGTTGTGGACGGGCGCGCTGTGGGGCAAACCCATGTGGGGTACCTGGTGGGTATGGGATGCGCGGCTTACGTCTGAATTGATCCTGCTGTTCCTGTATATCGGTTTCATGTCCCTGCAGGCCGCAATAGATGATCCGCGCCGCGCCGACAAGGCCGGGGCCATGATTGCCCTTGTAGGGGTGGTGAACATCCCGATCATCTATTTCTCGGTGAAATGGTGGAATACGCTGCACCAGGGCGCCACCGTCAGCCTGACCCAATCGCCGAAGATGGCAACCACGATGCTGACCGGCATGCTGATCATGTCGCTTGCCTGCTGGATGTATGCCATCGCCGTGATATTGATACGCACCCGCGCCATCATCCTGGAGCGGGAACGTCATACCGCCTGGGTGGGAGAATTGCAATTACAGGGAGCCACACGTTGAACTGGGCCAGCATGTCCGATTTTTTTTCCATGGGCGGGTATGGGCTTTACGTCTGGGGCTCCTATCTCGTGGCGATTGTCTGCATCGCCGGGGAGGTTATTCTTGTTTTTAACCGCAGGCGAACTTTGATGAAGCATCTCAGTCTGATTCATCAGTCAAACAAACAAGAGAAAATAAATGAAACCGCGTCATAAAAAACTGGCAATTATCGCTTCCGGCGTGACGGCACTGGGGGTTGCCTCGATACTTGTGCTGAACGCGTTCCAGAGCAATCTCGTATTCTTTTTCAGTCCCAGCCAGGTGGCCGCCAACGAAGCTCCCGTGGGAAAAAGCTTCCGGATCGGCGGACTGGTGGAAGAAGGCAGCGTCAGGCGTCAGAATGACGGCGTGACCGTGAATTTCGTTGTAACCGATACGGCAAAAGTGATTCCGGTGGTCTATACGGGCATTCTCCCCGACCTGTTCAAGGAAGGCAAAGGCGTGGTGGCCCAGGGAAAACTGGCAAGCGATGGCGTTTTCCGCGCGGATGAGGTCCTTGCCAAGCATGATGAGAACTATATGCCTCCCGAAGCGGCCAGTGCGCTCGACCAGGCGGAAAAGGCCCGAAAAACGGTGATGCAATAAGCGCTGGAGAGGATTCGCATAGCAGGCCGGCAGGATTTCTGTAATCGCTCCTTTCTTCCATATCCGAAATATCCGAATTTTTCCAATTCATAACGGACAGCCACTACCATGATCCCAGAACTCGGTAATTTTGCTCTGATCCTTGCGATGCTGCTGGCGCTGATACAGGGCACCCTGCCCATCATCGGCGCGGCGCGGGGAATTCCCTCATGGGTTGCGCTGGCCCGGCCGGTGGTGCAGGGACAGTTCGTATTTGTCGCCATCGCCTTCTTCTGCCTCGCCTATTCGTTCGTCAACAATGATTTTTCCGTGATGAACGTGGCGCAGAACTCCAATTCGAAGCTGCCCCTGGAGTATCGTTTTGCAGCCACCTGGGGTTCCCACGAAGGTTCCCTGCTGCTGTGGGTGTTGATGCTGGCGACCTGGTCGGTCGCCGTAAGCGTATTCAGCCGCCGCCTGCCGGATGACATGGTTGCCCGCGTGCTGGGTGTCATGGGCCTGGTAAGCGTGGGATTTCTGCTGTTCCTGCTGTTCACCTCCAATCCTTTCGACCGGCTTCTGCCCGGCGCGCCGGAAGGCAGCGACCTCAATCCCCTGCTGCAGGATCCGGGCATGGTGTTCCATCCTCCCATGCTCTACATGGGCTATGTAGGTTTCTCGGTGGCATTCGCCTTCGCCATTTCCGCCTTGCTGAGCGGACAGATGGATGCAACCTGGGCGCGCTGGTCACGTCCCTGGACCACGGTTGCCTGGCTTTTCCTCACCATCGGCATCATGCTGGGGAGCTGGTGGGCATATTATGAACTGGGCTGGGGCGGCTGGTGGTTCTGGGATCCGGTCGAGAACGCATCCTTCATGCCCTGGCTGGTGGGCACCGCGCTGGTGCATTCACTGGCTGTCACGGAAAAACGCGGCAGCTTCAAAAGCTGGACCGTGCTGCTTGCCATCTGCGCATTCTCGCTGAGCCTGCTTGGCACCTTCCTGGTCCGCTCGGGCGTCCTGACATCCGTCCATGCTTTTGCCACCGATCCGAAACGCGGTATTTTCATCCTGGCCTTCCTCGTGATCGTGATTGGCTTCTCCCTGCTGCTTTTTGCCTGGCGCGCGCCGAAAATCGGGCTGGGCGGCAAATTCGAGCTGGTCTCGCGCGAGTCTCTCCTTCTCGCCAACAACCTGCTGATGATGGTGGCTGCCGGCAGCATCCTGCTCGGCACGCTTTATCCGCTGATCATGGATTCGCTCGAACTCGGCAAGATATCCGTCGGCCCGCCCTACTTCGAGGCAGTATTCGTGCCATTGATGACACCCGCGATTTTCCTGATAGGCCTCGGTCCGCTGGCACGCTGGAAGCAGGCCAGCCTTCCCGAACTGGCCATACGGTTGCGCTGGGCTTTCGCGGTGAGCCTCATAACCGCGCTGCTGATGCCTTTCGTGATGGGAGAATGGAAGCCCTTCGTGAGCTTCGGCCTGCTGCTGGCCTTCTGGGTCATCGCCAGCATCGTCGCCAGCATACTGCACAGGGTTCGCAGCAGCGGCAAGGAAGGGGTTTTCGCGAAGCTGGCTGCCCAGTCCCGCAGCTACTACGGCATGCATTTCGCCCACTTGGGCATAGGAGTGTTCATCATAGGCGTGACCCTGGTCGGGGGCTATGAAACGGAGAAAGACGTGCGCATGGAAATCGGCGATACGGTCGAAGTCGGCGGCTACACCTTCCGTTTCAATGGAGCCAGCAAATCCCAGGGACCTAACTATATTGCCGATATCGGCAACATGGATGTACTGCGTAACGGCCAGAAAATCCAGGCCATGCAGCCGGAGAAACGGGTCTACAACGCTTCCGGCATGGCCATGACGGAAGCGGCGATCGATACCGGCATTTTTCGCGACCTCTATGTCGCACTGGGCGAACCGCTGGAAAACGGCGCCTGGGTGGTTCGGGTCTACCACAAGCCATTCGTGGACTGGATCTGGTTTGGCTGCCTGCTGATGGCGTTCGGCGGCGGGCTGGCCGTATCAGACCGGCGCTACCGCCTATCCTCGCGGAAGGAACGCGAGCCCGCGGATGACAAGAAAGCTTCCGGCAAAAAAGCGCCCTCCGGCAGGAAGGCTCCGGTTGCGCCCGTGATCGCGCGGAGCGGGAAGGTCTGATGCGTTTCCTGCTTCCGCTGATCGCCTTTATCGTCCTGGTCGGGTTCCTGCTCGTCGGCCTCAATCTGAATCCGCGGCAGGTTCCTTCGCCGCTGATTGGAAAGCCTGCTCCCGAGTTCCAGCTGGAGGAGCTCCATGCATCGGACAAGACGCTCACATCGAAGGACAATCTCGGGAAGGTATGGCTGCTGAACGTATGGGCCTCCTGGTGCGTGTCATGCCGCGAAGAGCACCCGCTGCTGGTCGAACTGTCCAAGGCCGGGATAGTCCCGGTCTACGGCCTCAACTACAAGGACGAACGGGATCTGGCCCTGCAGTGGCTCAGGCAGTTTGGCGATCCCTATGTAGCGAGCGCCAGGGACCCGGAAGGCAGGACAGGCATCGAATACGGCGTTTACGGCGTGCCCGAAACCTATGTCATCGACAAGAACGGCGTCATTCGCTACAAGCAGATAGGCCCGGTGACCGTGGATGCGCTTCAGAACAAGATACTCCCGCTGGTGAAGGAACTGCAAGGATGAGCGTTCCAGGGTTTTCAGGCTTGAATAAATTTCTCCTGTTATTTGCGCTCTTATTTCTCCTCCTGCCTTACGGCTGGGCCAAGGAAGCCGCGCCTGTCGCGGAAGACCCGGAAATCGAGCGGCGCATGATCGCCCTGTCCGAGGACTTGCGTTGCCTGGTATGCCAGAATGAATCCCTCGCCGGTTCCAGAGCGGATTTTGCCAACGATCTGCGGCGTGAGATACGCGAGCAGATGAAAGCGAACAAGAGCGACAAGGAAATCGTCGATTTTCTGGTCGCGCGCTATGGCGATTTCGTGCTCTACCGCCCGCCGATGAAACCCACCACCATCCTTCTGTGGTTCGGTCCCTTTGTATTCCTGATAATCGGCGCGATAATACTGGTCGTCTATCTCAAGCGCCGCCGCAAGCAGATCGAAGAACCCATGCTATCGGAACAGCAACGCAAGCAGGCTGAAGCCCTGCTGGAGGAAAGCAAGGGTAACAACGCATGACGTCATTCTGGGTTGTGGCCGGCATATTCATTGTCGGCGCCTTGCTGTTTGTCCTGCCTACCTTGCTGAGCAAACGGAATCGTGAAATCGGCGGGGAGCGCGACTCGACCAATGTCTCGGTTTATCGGGATCAACTGGCCGAGCTCGACAATGATTTGCGCAGCGACATCCTTACCAGGGAACAATACGAGCAGAGCAAGCGGGAACTGCAGCAGCGGATGCTGCAGGATGTCCCGCAGGAGGAAACCACGGCTACCGCGATAATGGGCGGGAACCACAAGAATGTAGCCACGGTAGCCTTGACAGTCCTGGTGGTGCCGTTGCTTGCCGTGTCCCTGTATCTTTGGCTGGGGAATACCAAAGCGCTGCTGCCCCAGCCGGCGGCTGAGCAAATGCCGATGGCGGGCATGGGGGAAGAAGAAGGCGGCCATGCGAACATTTCATCCGTGCTGGAGAACCTGACGGCGCGCCTCCGGGAACAGCCGGACGATGTGGAAGGCTGGCTCATGCTGGGACGGACTTATGCCATCATGCGCCGTTTCACCGACGCGAAAAGCGCCTACGAAAGGGTGATGGCGCTGTCCCCCGACAACGCCGAATATATCACCGATTATGCCGACATCGTGGCGATGGTCAATGACGGAAGCCTGATAGGCAAGCCGGAGGAACTGATCAACAAGGCCTTGCGCCTCGATCCGGGGAACCCCAAAGCCCTGGCATTGGCAGGTACCGTCGAATTCGAGAAGAAGCGATACAAGCAGGCAGCCGGCTACTGGGAGAAATTATTGGCGCTGGTCCCGCCGGGCACTCAACTGGAACAGTCCATCCGCGACAGCATTGCCGAAGCGAACTCCCTTGCTGCCGGCAAGGGCTCCATCGCCGCAGGCAGGATGCAGGAGCAGTCGCCTCCCGGCACTGGCAGCCAGACCACGCCACCGGGACAGAATCAATCTGCGTCCGCCGCGGCCGCGGGAACTGGGGGAGCATCATCGGGTACGCTTTCCGGCAAGGTGACGCTGGGCCCGGCCATGGCTGGCAAGGCTTCCCCGAACGACAGCCTGTACATCTTCGCACGCGCCAAGGTCGGTCCCCGTGCGCCTCTGGCAACCTTGCGCCTGCAGGTCAAGGATCTTCCGGCAAACTTTACCTTGAACGATTCCATGGCAAGATCCGGCGTGCAGCTATCGACCTTTGGAGATGAAGTCGTGGTGGGCGCCAGGATATCGAAATCCGGATCTCCCATGCCCCAGCCAGGCGACCTGCAAGGGCTTAGCCAGCCAATCCGGGTCGGCGCATCAGGAATCAGTGTCGTAATCGATCAAACACTGCCCTAAGAAGCCCTGAACAGGAAATCCTGAACTCCGGTATTGCCATATTGCCATATTGCCATATTGCCATATTGGCAAAATGGCAATACCGGGAATTCCCGTATCCCTCCCCGCGTCGTTGCTTGTCCCTCCTGCAGCGAGAAGTCCGGTTTCAGGCTCGCCCCAAATATATCCATATCCCGCTTTTCCGCATATGTACGCGCATATGTACGGCGAGGAACGTGTTGTCGGGTCTGTCCTCACGCGCGGTACTCCATCCTCTTATCCCAGCCGGTGCCTCACCCACAGAGTCGCGGTAAACAACAGCAAGGCTCCGGCCTGGTGGGCTGCCGCCAGGTGGAGTGGAACCACCAGCAACAGCGTGGAAATTCCCAGGCTTATCTGCACCACCAGCATGAACAACAGGAAATTGCAGGCCATGCGGGTGGAACCGGCGAGTGGAACACCTCTGGTTTTAAACCAGAATATCGGGACCAGAATCGCCAGCATCCAGGCGATCAGCCGATGGTCGAATTGCACCGTTGCCATGTTATCGAAGAAGTTGCGATACCAGGGCTCCAGCATGAATATCTCGGGCGGTATAACGTGCCCGTTCATAAGGGGAAAGGTGTTGTAGGCGAGGCCCGCCCGGATTCCGGCCACGAATCCCCCCGACAACACCATAATGAATATCAGCACGGTAAGGAAAGTGGAAAAACGCCGCAACTCGTGGACTTTGCTGTTGACAAGAGATGAGTCTGGGCGGGAAAGCAGGCCGAGCGCCACCCAGAACATTGCGGCGTAAATGATGAATGCAAGCCCCAGGTGGGCTGTCAGGCGGTATTGGCTGACATGGGGGTTGTCCACCAGGCCGCTCTTTACCATGTACCATCCCATCGCCCCTTGCAGCCCCCCCAGTACGAAAATGCCAGCCAGCTTGAGGCCAAGCGGCCCATCGATGCCCTTCCTGGCGATGAAATATAAAAAGGGAATGAAAAATGCCAGACCAATGACACGCCCCAGCAACCGGTGAAAGTATTCCCACCAGAAAATGCCCTTGAATTCTTCCAGGCTCATTCCGAGGTTGACTTTCTTGTATTGCGGTGTCTGATGGTATTTTTCAAAAAGTTCGTTCCAATCCTCGCTGCTGAGAGGAGGAATGGTTCCAATGAGAGGCTGCCATTCGACGATGGACAGCCCGGAATTGGTAAGCCGGGTGACGCCACCCACCACCACCATGGCAAACACCAGGGCACAGCAGGTCAGTAGCCAGGCTGCGATTTGTTTTTTCATATGAAATAGAACTCGCTATACCTATTGTTGGTGCAGATGCATGATGAACAGATAGGCCGGAAAACCAGACCGGCTTGCATCGCTACTTTGCACGCATCAGGCGCTGTTTTTCCCGCACCCACTCCTTCTGCTTCTCGGACTCCCGTTTGTCATGCTGTTTCTTCCCCTTGGCGAGACCGATTTCCAGCTTGATCCTCCCCGACTTATAGTGCATGTCGAGCGGCACCAGCGTATAGCCGGCGCGCTCCGCTTTCCCGATGAGCCGTTTGATTTCATCCGCGTGCAGCAGCAGCTTGCGGGTACGGACCGGATCAGGCTTGACATGGGTGGAGGCGGCCAGCAGCGGGCTGATATGACAACCGATAAGAAACAGCTCGGCTTTACGGATGATGACATACGCTTCTTTCAGCTGAACGCGGCCTGCACGGATCGCCTTGACCTCCCAACCTTCGAGGACCAGGCCTGTCTCATATCTTTCCTCGATAAAATAATCATGAAAGGCTTTTTTATTCTGGACGATACTCATGCAGGAGAAGAAAAAAGGTGAGTTCCACGCGGAGTTGGTGTATTTTAACAGCTTTCAGCGCTGTCCCGCCGGACGGGGCGGTTTATCTTTTTATCTTATGGCTGACATTGAAAAGTCGGTGCTGATCGGTTACTCCGCGAGCCAGATGTTCGCGCTGGTGGATGCAGTGGAAGATTATCCCAAGTTCCTGCCATGGTGCGGAGGTTCATCGGTCGAACCGCAGGACGAGACTGTTACCCATGCCACCATCATGATCGATTATCACCACATCAAACACAGTTTCACTACCGAGAACACCCGGCATCCGCCGGAACTGATCAAGATGAAGTTGCTGGATGGACCTTTCCAGAACCTGGACGGACATTGGCGCTTCGTCCCCTTGACGGACAACGCTTGCAAAATAGAATTTCGCCTGCATTACACGTTTTCGCACATCTTCCTGGAAAAGCTGGTAGGCCCGGTTTTTTTCATGATCGCCAACAGTTTTGTCGAAGCCTTCATCCAGCGTGCGGAAGAAGTGTACGGCAGTTCGTGAACCGGCATATCGAGATCGAAGTCGTTTACGCCCTGCCGGAAAAACAGGTCATGCATCAAATTCGCGTGCCCGATGGCACCACCGCACAACAGGCAGTACGGCTTTCGGGAATTCTCGAAGTGTTTCCCGAAATCGATCTTTCCCTTAACAAGATCGGCATATTCGGCAAGGTGGTGAACCCCGGGAGGCTTCTGCACGATGCGGACCGCGTTGAAATTTATCGGGCGCTGGCCGTCGATCCCAAGGAAGCACGCAGGCGTCGCGCCAGAAAAGGCGCTGCCGCTCGATAACAGCCTGAAGAAACAGAAGGGATTTCCCCTATCCACTTTCCTGGCGGCTATCCAGCCAGACTGCTTTCCCATCGCCACGACGTTTCGTTATAATGCCGCTTTGTGAAGGAATCTCTATGCGACTGGTTGAGAAAGCCCTGACCTTTGACGATGTCCTGCTGCTTCCCGCGCACTCCTTAGTATTACCGCGCAATGTCAACCTGGGTACACGTCTGACCCGTTCGATATCCCTCAATATTCCCCTCGTTTCCGCCGCGATGGACACCGTCACCGAGGCGCCGCTGGCGATCGCGCTTGCGCAGGAGGGTGGAATCGGCATCATCCACAAGAATATGCCCATCGAAGCGCAGGCGGCGCATGTAGCCAAAGTCAAGCGCTTCGAAAGCGGAGTCGTAAAGGAACCCATCACCATCCCGCCGGACATGACGGTACGCGATGTGCTCGATCTGATCCATAAATACAAGATTTCCGGCCTGCCGGTGGTGGAAGGGACAAAAGTGGTCGGAATCGTGACCAACCGGGATCTGCGGTTCGAGACCAATCTCGATCAGCCCATCAGGAACATCATGACACTCAAGGAGCGGCTCGTCACGGTGAACGAAGGCGCCACCCGCGAGGAAGCAATGGCGTTGCTGCACAGGCATCGGCTGGAGAGAGTGCTGGTGGTGAACGACGATTTCGAATTATGCGGGTTAATTACCGTCAAGGACATTATCAAGACCTCCGAGCATCCCAACGCCTGCAAGGACAATTTCGGACGCCTGCGCGTGGGCGCAGCCATCGGTGTTGGCGAAGGCAGCGACGAGCGCGCGGAAGCGCTGGTTGAAGCCGGCGTGGATGTCATCATCGTGGATACGGCGCATGGTCATTCGCAAAGCGTGCTCGATCGGGTGGAATGGATAAAAAAGCGCTTTCCCCAGCTCCAGGTCATCGGTGGCAATATCGCGACTGCCGCCGCCGCCAGGGCATTGGCGGACTGCGGAGCCGATGGCGTCAAGGTGGGCATCGGGCCGGGCTCAATCTGCACCACCCGGATGGTTGCCGGGGTAGGCGTGCCGCAGATCACCGCCATCAAGAACGTGCATGCGGCGCTGGCGGATACTGGTGTGCCGCTCATCGCGGATGGCGGCATTCGCTACTCGGGCGATATTGCGAAGGCCATTGCGGCGGGAGCCAATTCGGTGATGCTGGGAGGCCTGTTTGCCGGCACCGAAGAATCGCCGGGAGAAATCGAGCTCTTCCAGGGAAGATCCTACAAGACCTATCGCGGCATGGGCTCGCTTTCCGCCATGAGGCAAGGATCGAGCGACCGCTATTTCCAGCAGGCCGAACAGGAAGCCGAGAAGCTGGTGCCGGAGGGAGTGGAAGGCCGGGTTCCCTTCAAGGGGAGCGTCATCTCGGTAATCCATCAACTGATAGGCGGCTTGCGCTCCGGAATGGGATACCTGGGCTGCGAAACGATCGATGAGATGCACGCAAAAGCCGAATTCATCGAGATTACCTCCGCCGGAATTCGCGAATCCCACGTCCACAATGTGCAGATCACCAAAGAGGCGCCGAACTACCACGTGGAGTAGCAGAGTAGCCGGCAGCAATGCAGAGCCTGTTCCCGGAAAGCGATGAAGGCGCGCGAGGGCAAGTGCAAGGGCAGGTGCAAGCACGGGCTTGAAACCGGCCATGCCGGATGCCGCATAGGCAAAACCTGCCGCTCGCCTAAGAACACCATATCCCGCCGCCCTGCCCTGGAATTCCCTATTCCTATATTTGAATCTTCCCCTGGCTATTACCCGCAACCGTGCATCAGAAAATCCTTATCCTCGACTTCGGCTCCCAATATACCCAGCTGATCGCGCGCCGCATCAGGGAAACGAACGTTTATTGCGAAATCCATCCCTGTGACGTCGATTCCGGCTTCATCCAAGGGTTTGCGCCGGTTGGAATCATCCTTTCAGGCGGACCTGCCTCCGCTATGGAGGATGAAACGCCACGGGCGCCGCAAATCGTTTTTGAACTGGGCATTCCTGTCCTCGGCATCTGTTACGGCATGCAAACCATGGCCGCGCAACTGGGTGGTTCCGTCGAAAACGCCCGGATACGCGAATTCGGCTATGCCGAGGTGACAGCCGCCGGCCAAAACAGCCTGCTGCGCGACATTCGGGACCGTACCGACCGGGAAGATAACGGAATACTCGACGTATGGATGAGCCATGGCGATTCCGTGACCGCGCTGCCGCCGGGATTCCAGGTGATGCTGCGCAACGCGGCCACTCCCATAGCGGGAATGGCGGACGAGGTACGGAAATTCTATGGAATACAATTCCATCCGGAAGTGACCCACACCTTGCAGGGCAAAGCGATCATCGCCCGGTTCCTGCACGACGTTTGCGGTGCGGGTCATGACTGGAATATGCCTGACTACGTGGAAGAAGCAATCGGCAGGATCCGGTCGGAAGTGGGCGCGGATGAAGTGATCCTGGGTCTCTCCGGCGGCGTGGATTCATCGGTGGCGGCAGCCCTCATCCACCGCGCAATCGGAGCGCAGCTTACCTGCGTATTCGTCGATAACGGCCTGCTCCGGCTTGGCGAAGCGGAACAGGTAATGAATACTTTCAGCAAAAACCTGGGCGTCAAAGTCATTCATGTCGATGCCGGCGAAGCATTTCTCGGCCAATTGCGCGGCGTGGCGGACCCTGAAAAAAAACGGCGCATCATCGGGCGGGAGTTCGTCGAGGTATTCCAGCGCGAGGCCGCCAGAATCACCAACGCCCGCTGGCTTGCCCAGGGAACGATCTATCCGGATGTGATCGAGTCCGCAGGCAGCAAAACGAAAAAAGCGCAGGCGATCAAATCACATCACAATGTGGGCGGTTTGCCGGAAACCCTGCATTTAAAGCTGCTCGAACCCTTGCGTGAGCTCTTCAAGGACGAAGTCCGGGAGCTTGGCCTTACCCTGGGGCTGCCGCACGATATGATTTTCCGCCACCCGTTTCCCGGTCCGGGGCTGGGCGTCCGCATACTGGGCGAAGTCAAGCCGGAATATGCTGAACTGCTCAGGCGAGCCGACGCAATCTTTACCGAAGAACTGCGCATCTCCGACTGGTATGAAAAAACTTCCCAGGCTTTTGCCGTTTTCCTGCCGGTAAAATCGGTGGGCGTCATGGGCGATGGGCGCACCTATGAGTACGTGGTGGCGTTGCGGGCGGTCCAGACGGAAGACTTCATGACGGCCCACTGGGTAGAGCTTCCCTATACCCTGCTTGCCAAGGTCTCCAACCGTATCGTTAACGAAGTTCGCGGCATCAACCGGGTAGTTTATGATATCTCCGGAAAACCGCCTGCAACGATTGAGTGGGAATGATCCTGCCCTGGCATGGCCAGGCATTTGAAGGCATAAAAAGCCGCTAAGCCCGCGTAATTGCGGGTTTTTTTGTAATTTGGTCTGGCATAATCTGGCAACCTGAGGAAGCGCCAAGCAACGTTTGAGCATGGTTTTTATCAAGTTATTGTTTTTATTTATAAAATAAACTTTTTTTCCAGGGCGTGTTAACACTACGGAACGCTTCAACGATCAAAGCGAAGTGAATGAATCCGACAAACATGACGTCAAGTTTCTCGAAGCGCGAGAAGATGCGTCGAAAACCCTTGAGTCTGCGGAACAAGCGTTCAATTTCGTTTTGGCGGCGATACATCGCGCGATCGTATTCCCAAGCGTTGATTCGATTGCTCTTGGGGGGAACTACCGGCACAAAGCCAAGTTCAAGCGCCAGTTGACGTGTTTCATCACCCTCATAGGCACGATCCATCAACAGATACAGGGGACGGCTGAGTGGACCGAGCCGATTCAGCAATTCACGGCCTTCGGGTGCATCGTGCGCTTGCCCTGGCGACAGCGCGAACGTTATAGCCGTTCGAGCATTCGCGGCAACCATATGAATCCTGGTGCTCCATCCTCCGCGCGATTTGCCGATGGATTGGGGTCCGTTTTTTTTAATGCCCCAGGTGAATGACCGGGAAGGTCTTTATGTGGTGGCAAAGCCAAACTACAAGCCGAGTTGAACGCCAAGAACGAACCAGCGCAGGGGCGTGGTCGATAGTGCTTGATATGCTTGAATGCAGTTCGTATAATTGATTTCACGGAAATCAATAGGAGATTGCAGACATGAAAGCAGTAACGATCAGGAATGTGCCGGAAGAGGTGCATCGAGCCATCCGAGTGAGGGCGGCGCAGAACGGCCGTACATTGCAAGCCGAGATGTGCGACATATTGGCTGCCGCCGTGAAGCCGGAAGGCCGGGTAAAGCTGGGTGACTTGCTAGCAAGCATCGGGCGCAAGGTGAAATTGACCGACGAAGAAATGGCGGTTTTTGACCGTGATCATTCACCAGCCCGCGCAGCGAGTTTTGAATGATTTTGCTGGATACAAACGTTATATCGGAGCAGTTTCGAGCCGTGCCCAGTGAAACAGTGATTGACTGGTTGAATCGTCAACCGTTGGAAACGCTTTATCTGGCGTCTATGACGGTGGCCGAACTGCGGGCCGGTGTTGCCCTGATGCCCGGTGGCAAGCGCCGGGCAGTGCTTAGTGACAGCATTGAACACCAAGTGTTGCCGGTATTTGTGGGCCGGGTGTTGTCGTTTGATATGGCTTGCACACGCGCCTATGCCGATGTGCTGGCTGCAGCCCGTAAGGCCGGCAGCGGCATCGAGGCGGCTGACGCCGTCATAGCGGCGATTGCTCTGGATAGTGGTTTTAGCGTGGCTACAAGGGACGTAAGCCCTTTCCTGGCGGCCGGCGTGAAAGTAATCAACCCGTGGCAGGCATGAAAGTTCGCATCCGCTGGCGTGTTTCGCCATCAACCAAATTGATAACGGCTAAAGCTGGCGTGCGTCCGTGAGAACAGTGTGTACGTCCCAGACAGAGGAATTTATGACTGCGCATTGAGTGGAGCTTTCGTACATCCTGCTCGCCAAGGTTTCCAATCGTATCGTGAACGAAGTTCGCGGGATCAACAGGGTGGTCTATGATATCTCTGGAAAACCGCCGGCAACGATCGAGTGGGAGTAAAACTGGGTTCCTTCTGGACTATCAGCTGTTATCTTTTCGGGCATCAACAGATCTACAGATCCCTGACGGTAAAAGCCATCACGAACAGGGCCGGCGATTAACGCCGAGAGAGTCGCATATGCGCTCATCTTCTGCTGTGGAAAGAATTAATTGCTCTTAAGAAATCTGAACTCTATTCATCGCTGTGGCAAAGTTGTGACGCCCTACGCGGCGGCATGGACGCTAGCCAGTACAAGGACTACGTATTGGTGTTACTGTTCATCAAGTACGTCAGCGACAAGTACGCTGGCAAGCCGTACCAGCCGCTTACCATCCCGTCCGGCGCCAGCTTCGCCGACATGGTGGCACTCAAGGGCGACAAGGAGATCGGCGACAAGATCAACAAGAAAATCATCGCGCCGCTGGTGGCTGCCAATGCGCAACTCTCGTTGTCCGACTTTCCGGACTTCAACGACGCTACCAAGCTCGGTACCGGCAAGGAGATAGTGGACCGGCTCACCGACCTTGTGGCGATCTTCGAGAGCAAGGCGCTGGATTTCTCGAAGAACCGCGCCGACGGCGACGATATCCTTGGCGATGCCTACGAATACCTGATGCAGCACTTTGCCACCGAGAGTGGCAAGAGCAAGGGGCAGTTCTATACTCCAGCCGAGGTGAGCCGCGTAGTCGCCCAGGTGCTGGGCATCGGCAGTGTGAAGACCACACCCGACACCACCGTGTACGACCCGACCTGCGGCTCGGGCTCGCTGCTGCTCAAAGTCGCCGACTGGAGTTGACTCTTTTTCGTGGACACTTAATATTTTGCTTTTAAGGAGTCCACA
>ERZ778029.1603-NODE-1603-length-18066-cov-10.267559_pt1 | contig 18066 bp, 14 predicted proteins | sample MGYA00375759_ERZ778029 | MGnify/ENA primary metagenome ERZ778029 (study PRJEB29350, sample SAMN05389819) | bioreactor metagenome | isolation source: Ammonium sulfate bioreactor | place: South Africa: University of Cape Town | collected 2014-04-04 ...
ACATCAAGTTCGCCTTCAACAAGTGGACGCTGGGCGAGGACTTCATCCTTGCCAACCTCAACGTCGAAGCCGAACAACTCGCCGCTCCCGGCTTCGACCTGCTCGCCGCGCTTGGCTTCAGCAAGGCCGAGATCGAGGCCGCCAACGTGCATATCTGCGGCGCGATGACGGTGGAAGGCGCGCCGCACCTCAAGACGGAGCACTATGCGGTGTTCGACTGCGCCAATCCGTGCGGCAAGGTCGGCAAGCGGTACCTGTCGGTCGAAAGCCACATCCGCATGATGGCGGCGTCGCAACCGTTCATCTCGGGCGCGATCTCAAAGACCATCAACATGCCGAACGACGCCACGGTGGAGGACTGCAAGTCCGCTTACCTGTTGTCGTGGAAGCTGGCGCTGAAAGCCAACGCGCTCTATCGCGACGGCTCGAAGCTGTCGCAGCCGCTCAACTCGCAGCTCATCGCCGATGACGACGACGAGGACGACGCATTGGACGCGCTGCTCGACAAGCCGATGGCGGCGCGCACCACGCAGGTTGCGGAAAAAGTGGTCGAGAAGCTGGTGGAGCGCATCGTCGTGCTGCGCGAGCGCGAGAAGATGCCGGATCGCCGCAAGGGCTATACGCAGAAGGCCGTGGTCGGCGGCCACAAGGTCTATGTCCGCACCGGCGAATACGACGACGGGCGCCTGGGCGAGATCTTCATCGACATGCACAAGGAAGGCGCGGCGCTGCGCTCCTTCATCAACAACTTCGCCATCGCGGTGTCGCTCGGCCTGCAATACGGCGTGCCGCTGGAGGAATATGTCGACGCCTTCACCTTCACCCGCTTCGAGCCCGCCGGCCCGGTGCAGGGCAACGACTCGATCAAGTACGCGACCTCGATCCTCGACTACGTGTTCCGCGAACTCGCGGTGAGCTACATGGGCCGCTACGACCTCGCCCATGTCGATCCGAGCGAGACCGGCTTCGACGCGCTCGGCAAGGGCGTGGCCGAAGGCAAGACGCCGGAAGGCGCGCCGCCGCCGGCGATGAAGTACCTGTCGAAGGGCCTCACCCGCTCGCGCACCGACAACCTGGTGATGATGCGCGCGGCTCCCGCCCCGACGGCGGACAGCGAAACGCGTCCGGCATCCGGCAACGTCACCGCGCTCGCCACCTCGCGCGCCGGCGACGCCGCCACCGCGCTGAAAGCCGAACTGGTCGAGCCGCAACTCTCGCCCACCGAAAAGCTCGAAGCGCAAGCCTGGAGCAAACCCGGCACCGCCGCCGCAACCGCCGCGCCGACCAAAGCCGAACGCCGCGCCGAAGCGAAGGCCAAGGGCTACGAGGGCGAGATGTGCTCTGAATGCGGCAACTTCACCCTCGTGCGAAATGGGACTTGCATGAAGTGCGATACGTGCGGATCGACGACGGGGTGCTCGTGAATTAGCCCAACTGGTGGGAGACCCAAAATTATGTTCATCGGAGCCAAAGTATCCGTAAGCAAACTCGCCTTGGCATTGCCGACCTTGATCGTGATTTCCTGCTCAGTCCGATTGAAGGCATCGATATTCACGGTCATAGGCGGCCCGTCGAGAACCGGTACCGTTGCCTTCTTTCCCGCGCGCAATTTTGTCTCTTGTGGGGGGAAACGGTAGGTCCGAGTCAACGACCTTTTTACCGGGACGGCCGGACCGGTGGCCTTCAGTCCAGCGAGAGCATCAAGGTCAGCGATGAGATCGTCCTCGTCCTTGCCGACGCTATCAAATACGGCCCATTGAGCGGGTTTAGCCTCTCGCATGTGAAACATCCCGAGATTGAACAACATCTGTTGCTGATCGCCAGGGAGGCCGCTGGCCGCAAGCTGTGATCTGAATGCTTGTGTCTCGGCGTCTTCCTCGATCTCCTTGTCGTCGGCGGCCTCACCGAGCACAGGCCATTGCCTGGCTGGCCGTATGGCAACGAGCCAATTCCGAAGCTTCTCCGTGGAAATGCAATCCACGCGATTATAATCTTCGATTTCGTCGAGGATGCTCTGATCGCTTGTCGCGCGCCAACGCTCATAGGCCACGACCGATCCACCAGCGGTCTTGACCTCGCCTTCCCGATTCAAGCCGTAAAAGGCTTCCATCGACTTGATAGAGTAATTCGACTCCGATCCGATCAAACTTCCCCGCACCACGGCAAAAAGATCAACGAAACGATGCTCGCGCAGCAATCGATCGAGAAAGGCCTCGCCGATCCCGTATTGCGTGGTCAATCGTCGTAACGCGGTGATCTCGTAAGGCGCATAATGATAGATCCGCGCCGCGGGATAGGCCGTCAGGCGTGCTCGGAAAAATTCCAGCAACTCGGCAAGAGCCCGCGCCTCGGCTGCGTGGTCATGCGCCCAAAAGGCACGAAATTTGCCGTCAAACCAGACGCCATGCAGATATTCGAGGCCGCCCTCGTAGTGGGGATCACCCTCGATGTCATAGAACAGGTCCCCCTCTTGCGGCTCCGGCAACAGATCAAAGCCCTTACCCGGCTCTGGTTGCCGCAACTCAAATGACGGCGCGCCGGTCTTGCGGGTGTGCTGTAGCCGAGCCTGGATCACAAGGCGATTGCGGGTCGGCTCCGACATGCTTGGGATGGAATGATCAAGGGATGCGAGGGATTCCATCGTCCGCACCCCCGCAGCCTCGAGTTTTTTGACCTGGCCGCGGGTGACGTTGGCGACGTTAAACAGGCTATCCTCGGCCTCCCAAACCTCCGCGCAATGGTCACCCCATCGACAAAGCACACAATCCGAACAAGGCATGGGCCGCGTCGGTTCCGGGTTGGCAACGAAAGCCTCGAGCCTTTCCCGCGCCATTCGCGCGTAGGCCGCATAATCCGCTAGCCGCAAGGTCGCCCGCGAGCCATCACCCAACTCAACATGGGCGAACTCAGGCGTAACGCCCTGAATTTCGGCGAGCAGATCCGAATAGAGAACCAGTTGCAGGACATGCTTGGGATGCGGACGCCGTTTCAGTTTAGTGTCGGCGACCTCGTAGCTGAACTGACCCAACGATGATGGTCGATCCACCCGCTCGAGAAAATCAGACCAACCGCCCCAACTCCCCGACAAGAACGCGCCTTGAAAGATGACGTCTGGCCCGTTCTTCAATGCTTCGCGCGTCGCTTCAGCATTCGACGTCAACTCGCCTCGGCTGATCTCAACCACCTGTAGCCCGTTCGATTTCAGCCCAGCCAGGTGAGCGGCCTCATGGACGTCACCTTGCTTTTGGAGGAGCCCAGCATCCTCCCCGTCTTCGCGAGGCTTCGGTCCGGCGCCACGCAAATATGCCATATCTAGCGTGGTGGCGTGTGCGCATCCCATGAAACGCATCAGATCTGATGCCGACAGAAAGATCCGGTTGTCGAGACTTCTCATTCAGCCCCCTCAATAGCGGACATGAGCGAAGCCTTTCCTACGTCTTCGCCCTAATCTTCCGGATCCCAAAACGGCTCTGCTGTATTCTTCTTATCTTGGCGTTGCCAAAAATGTCGACGGCGTCATCGAAAGCTCCTGATGCAACGGCGGAGCAATCTCAAACATTCGTGCGTGATTCCGGAAATGAAAAACCCTTCGAATTCGGTAGATATCGCTTCTGTCAGAAGCCACGTCGACCTCCCGCTTTGTAAGCCAAAACGCAGTTCGCTCATGACCACAAGTCGTTTTGATTTCCAAAAGACGTTCCTTACCGTCAGGTTCAAAAGATCTGACGTCGTATCCATAGCCATCGCCATCTAATTCAGAAACCCACCGAATACGTTCCGCAAGATCATCGCGCCCGGCCTGCTTCAGTCGGCGACGTTCAAACTCGACCACAAATTTCTCACCAGCCTTGCCCAAATCGCGGTTTCTGGCGTCTCTTTCAGCAGGATCGAACTTGCCGACAAGGCGTTGCAGGACGGGGGTGAGAGTGTGGTCACCTTCAGCAGGGGGCGGCTGAGGAACAAGAATGGAGTCTTGATCTCCGGACGGCGATGCGTCTGTACTTCCGGCTTCAAGAAAATGAGGCTCCTGGTTGAGAATACGTTCGACCGCGCTAACCAGTGCGTCCTGAAAATGCGCAAGCGGCTTGTAACCATTGATCCACTGAACTCCCAACATGTCCAGCACAGCGGAGATATTTTGCAGTTTACGTTCAATGGACCCATCCGACCTTCGGACAGTTTCCATCAATTCACGCCGGTTCGCCGATTTATTGTAGGGGCGCCCCTCCCGCTCTGAAGCCAGCATCCGAAAATAGCTCTCGACCACGGCGGAAACCTCCATTTCCGACCATGTTGAATTTTTCGGATTTTCAGAACCTGTTTCGCCCAATTCCTATGCCCCAGGTGGTGATCGTACCAGGCACTCGTCCCAAGGCAATACGGCGAGAGAAATCAACGACGCGTCGAATCTATAGCTTCCCGCCAGATTTGAGTCGTTTAAACGCGAGATAACGGGGCGTTGACTTAACATGGGCATGCAACGGCTGCTTGGCATGGCACTCAATGCAGAGCGCTATGAGATTTTCCGGAGCAATATCCGAACGGTCACCATTTTTATGGTGAACTTCAAGAAAACTACGCAGATGTTTCAGTGAAAGATCCACGCCACACCCGATTTCTTGACATTTCCATCGGGCACCCTCTCGAACGTTTCGACTAATACGATCCCAATCCTTAGGATACTGATTGATCGGGGCCGAAGATTCATGCCGATACGTCGAGGTATAAAGAGATCGCGGGTATTTCTCAAAGAAGCGAGCTGGTGTGAATGACCGCACGTGCAATTTTCGCTCTGCCCCTCTCATATCGCCGCGAAAGCCGTCAAACTCCAACGCGAGTAGGCAATTCTGACAAACGTCGAGGCGTTCGTCTCTTTTAACTTTCTGTGGATTGAAAATATTGAGAGAAAATGTGCCATCGACTCTTGCTGCCACGAGGTAGCGCTCTGACCTGCCTGCCTCCCGCATATGCTTTAGCGTCGTACAATTGGCGACGTGATAGCGTGGCAGTGACACCTTGTCGGCATACCGATGAACATCCCGAATGTAGAGAAGAACCCGGCTGTCTTTGTAAACTAACGTACCATCGGAATGTATTCGAAGTTCATCAAGACCGACGTCGATCCCCCCGCCCGACGTTAGCAATTCCAGTTCGGACGGCGTAAGGCGCGCGCTACTTATTTGAACCTCCAGGGATCCATAGACATTCCATGGAATGCCCATGCTCTCCTTGAGCCTATTTAATGGTTCAAAGATGTAGAAGTCGGGAAGTTTCATTTCGTCGACGCACTCAGAATTTCTGCCAATCGCTCATCAGCATTCGTCAGAACTCGAAATTCGACGCGCTGAGATGCTTCACGATCCTCACTTCCGTCAGACTTCAATTGTGGCCGCGACGAAGAGAGTCCGTTCGCCGTCAGTTTCGATTTCACCCACCGCTCAAAGCCAAATAGCCTTGTCTTTGTAAGCAGAAATTCCAAGGTTGCTCGCGTGCGAGCTTGCGACAACTCCATGTTCTTGAAGTACGCCTGTTCCGCAGAAGTGTCCTTCCAAAAGCTAGACGTATGACCTTCGATTCGGACCTCTACTATCGAGTCACGAAATTCGGGAGATGCGAGAATGTGCACATAGCGCGGGAAGAAGTCGCTGAGGATCGCTTGGAATGGGGCTTTCAAATCAAAGCGGCCTGAATCAAACAATACGTCCGGCTCCCGGAAACGGATCGTTAGATCCCCATCAAGTTCAGCTTTCCACCGCGGTAGATCATTTCGGAATTCTTGCTGGAGGCGGTGATAAAGATTGTTCCTCATATCCTCATAGATCACAGCGACCGATTTCATTCGATCGGCCTGCTCTTCCGCCTGTTTCTTAAGTTCTTTTGTCACAGCAGCTTCGCTGTCGACCTTGACCATAAATACGATCGCGACCAGCATGAACATCATCATCAGACCGGTCATGAGATCACTGAGAGGAATCCAGTGCTCCTCTTTGGCCGCAATACGCTTCTTTGATTTCAAAAAAGGTGCGGGCACGATTCTCACCCTGCCATTTCAACTACGCGGCGGAGCTTTTCAGTCAACGGCGTGTAGTCTGCGACAAAACGCTCCGATAGGGCCGCGAGTTGACGGCCGAGACTTTCAAGCGACTTCTTGAGTTCCTCCGTGAGCGCCGCATCGAGTGCAGAAACCTGCTCCTTGGTTTTCTCCACCAACACTGTGATCTGGCGATTGGATTCCGTTCCGGCCGAGATCATGCTTTGATGACTACTCTGAATCACAGATTCCAACTGCTTTGCGTTCTCGGTAAGAGCGGCGTGAATCGCCTTCTGGTTGAGAACAACCGCATTCGTCATTTGATCTGTTAGCTCGATGACTTTCCGCTCGACGTTAGGAAGGCTACCTGATGCCTCACGCAGAAGGTTCGCCAGACCTTGGGACAAATCGATTAGCTGCTGCTTCTGCGTTTCCAGCGATTGCAACAATTGTCCCAGGTCTCGGGCAATCGTGGAAAACGATCCGGCACTTGATACCAGGCTATTGTAGCTGTTCGACGCTCTTTCCATCGAGCCAACAAGGCTCTCGATTTTGGCCTCAACCGTTTCAATATGGGTGCGATAATTGTTTTGCCAGTCCAGCAGATGGCGAACCGCCTCGTTCAGCTCCTTAAAATTATCGCCGAACTGCTCGGTGATTTTGGCGTTGAAGTCTTTGATAACATCACGAAGGGCTTCCACGAGCGCCTGCGACCCCATAGCCGAGAGCTTTTCGAGAGCTTGGAGTTGGGCCTGCTTGAGGGCGGCAAGCCCGTCGTTTGTGTCCTGCCGGAGGAGCTTGATTTGCGTGATTAATGAAGTCTCTTCTCCACCGACAAGTGCGGTCTGGATACCTCGCAGGAGAATTGCCAGATCCTCTGCCGTGACTTCGCCGTGTTCGCCTGACCCATCCGCTTGTTCACGATGGAAAAAATAATGCCGAAACTTGAGCAACAAGGCACCACCGACGCCAGCAACCGACGCCCAGAATGCCGTTTTCAGTCCGCCCAAAAGTGCCGGGACGCTGGCTTGGATATTGGAGGTGTCAAACTCTGATAGTCCGAGAGCGATGCCGACAAACGTGGCGAAGATTCCAGTCGTGGTGAGGATCGTCGGGCCGTAAGCGACCGTTTTCTCGCTATAGGAAATCTGAAAAATAACTCCAAGGCCGCAAATCACTGCAAGAAAGATTTGCGTATGCCCTGGCAACCCCACAAACCAGTTCGATAGGTGCGCCCACACGTCCGCTGTCATTCTAGCCCCTGCCCTTTATTCCCTGAAACCTAGAACAGCCCCTCAGCGTCGAAGCCGAAATCATCGTCCATCACGTCGTCATGGCGATCTATGCAAGGTAGTCGCCGTTCAAAATGAACGTAACAAGATCGATTATCGAGGCACCCTTATCTGACGAAGCCTCCGACGATCCTGCCGAAGGCCTCCATAGCCCTGCGCGAGTTTTCCTGATCGATTTGGGATTGTTCAATCCGCGCCTTTTCTTGGGCGACGGCGCGCTGCGCCCCTCCGTGGTTCAGTTGGGCGGCTTTGCTGAGAAGGCTCCATTTGATTTGATAGGTGTTCTCTTGTCCGAACATTCCCTTATCGACCAAATCGGCCAGACTCACCATCGAGTCTGCGTCGTTCAGGGATGCGCCGATCTTGAAATACTGGATCGCCTTGGGAATGTCCTTCCGGTCGTACATGTACATTCCACCCAGATTGTCGAAAGCCGCTGGGTAGCGGGCCTCCGTCAATCCTTTCATGATTTCGAACGCCCGCTTCCTATCCTTGAACTGCAATGCGCGTCCAAGCTGGTACTGGAAGCGCAGATCGGTCGGGAATGCTTGTTGGGCGCGGGTGCAGGCATCGATAGCCTGTTCGTACCGCGCCTTTAACAGATCGAACGGAACGCCGTCGGCCTTGCGCCGTTCGTCCGTCGGATTCGCCGCCAGCTGATCACATTCGTTTGCCGACTGGAGCCTTTCCTGCTCCACCGCTTGCTTGGCTTCCGCTTCGCGTCGTTCCGCGTCCGCGCGCTCCTGGCGTTCTCGTTCCTCGCGTTCGGCTTTCTCCCGGGCTTCGCGCTCACGCTGCTCCTGCGCCGCCTTCTTCTTGGCTAAAGCATCTTCGATCGACTGCTTCCATTCCGCGATGCTCTCCCGGGTAACGATCTGAAGGGGATCGCCTGTTCGAGGTTGAAATCCGGGGCCGTCGTAGAACTCGTAATTGGCGGAGGCGTCCTTCCAGAACCAGACTTTCGCCGTTCCCTTTATCGGGTCAAAGAAACCATAGGTATTGGGGTCGATACGAACGGGTGCGCGTTTGGCGACCTTTTCGTTCTGCTTTTTCCAGAGATCGACGATCTCGCGATTGACCGGAGTAAGTTCTTCACCCGTTTGCGGGTGGTATCCCATCAGGTCGAAAAGCTCGATGCCGCCATCGCTGGTTTTTGCGTACCAGACGACGGGTTCTCCGCTGATCGAACTGAAGAATGCAGGCGTGCCCGCCGTCAATCTGGTCGGCCGCTTGCCCTTTCGGTATTCCTCGATCTTCTCGGCCATGACGGGTGTCAATGGACGACACTCCCGCCCCGTTTCTGGATCGATGCCGACACGGTTCAGAATCTTGAAATCGTCCCGAGCCATGACGAAGCATTTCTCCGCCTGACCGTTGTTCTTGAAATTGCGATCGGCCAACCCGATGGCGACGGAGTGGCCGACGATAAGGCCGAGCAACCCCACATAACCGACGGCGCGCTTTCGTTTTGAAAATGAGAAGACAAGACCAAACAAGGCGACGAGCGCGGCGAAACTCATCCAGATCAAAGCGGCGGTGTAGCCTCGATTCAAGCTGTAGGCATCGGCGATATCATCGACATAGCTTTTGGCGAGGAAATAGTAGAATGTCTGATTCAGCAGCCAAAACAACGCGATGCCAGTAATCAGGCAGACCGCCGCTATCGTCAGGACCTGAACGGGCTTGCTCAATGAGGTCAGCCGCGTCGCGACCAACCCCCTCAATTCTTTAAAATTCATGGGGTTCCCCAACCGAAATCGCGCCATACAAACGCACCGGGCTGTGCTGAGCAACGGGAATCTTTACAATTTTCTAACCATGGTTGATGCGCGGCCGGATTGTAGATCTCCCCTTCGGAACGCGGACGCAAGCAGGGCACCGCATAACGCCGATTATGCGCAGCGGTGGATTATGCGGAGTCGGCGGCCTGGATGCTCGATTTCCGGGCGTTTGCTGCGGCTTTCGCTCCACAAAATAACGGGCTGATGTCCGCGGCGCCTCCCACCACGGTGGGCCGCCGCTACCCGATCACGTAGCCCAACGCCCGATACCCCGCCCGTCGCTTCCCTGCCATTCGAGCGAGGACGGGAACTGTCTGATCGACATAGTCCACGACCAGGACATCCCTCTTTCCGTCGTGCGCGCGATGCAGCCGACCGACATACTGCGCCAGAGTTCCTTTCCAGGCTATCGGCATCGTCAGGAACAACGTGTCGAGACGAGGATCATCGAAGCCTTCGCCGATATAGCGGCCTGTCGCGAGTATCAATCGCTCATGATCATCGGAGACACTCAATGCTGTGTTGGCTGTTTTACGATCGGTCGCCGACATGCCGCCGCGTAGGACCACGAGATTTCTCACGAATGGCGAGAACCTCTTCTGAAGATAATCAAGGTGGTCCTTCCGCTCCGTCAGAACGATGGGCGAACGCCTGGCCTCAAGCGATTTCAGCACATCATCGAAGATCAGATCATTCCGGCCATCGTCATGCGCCAGTGCAGCATAGATCGCAGGCATCGACGGCCGTTCGGCTGAGGCCAGCGATGCCGGGAGTTCAAACTGCGTCGAGCGATCGCGCGCGCGGTGGCGGATACCACGCTCGGCGGCTTGAACCCGTGCATCGACCCTATGGCGAACAGGGCCGCATTGCATGAAGATGATGGGATGATGTCCATCTTTTCGGGCGACGGTGGCGGACAATCCGACTACGTATCGTGCCTTTGACCGCCGGGCGACAAGCTCGAAGCTGGCTGCGGATAAGTGATGGCATTCATCGATGATCAAATGGCCGTAGTCAGCAACAATATCCTCGACTTCGCCTTTGCGTACCAGGCTCTGGATGAGCGCAACATCAATGACACCCGTCGGCTTTCTTTTCCCGCCGCCAATAGTGCCGATCTGTTTTGGATCTATCTGCAAAAAGGTACGTAGACGCTCAACCCATTGATTGAGCAGCTCTCGTCGGTGGACCAGAATGAGCGTGTTTCGGGCACGGTGCGCAACGAGCGCCGCCGCGACGACCGTCTTGCCAAAGGCGGTCGTCGCGGCAAGCACACCGTTCTCATGGGCCACAAGAGCATCGAACGCCGCCAACTGCGGCCGTCGCAATTCGCCCCGAAAGGATAGGCTCTCGGGAAGTGCCGTGCCGATTTCGCGCAGATCTTCCAGATCGGCAACCGCGCCATGGCTTTTGATGAGATCGATTGCTTCCTCGAGGCACCCTCGAGGAAGCGCGACATGCTGCGCAAATAGCTCGGCGCACGAGACGACCCGAGGCTTGCCGAATGTCGGCAGCCGCATTGCCTGGGCGCGATAGAACTCCGGATTCTGGAACGCTGCCAGACGAATAAGCTGCGCAATCAGGGCAGATGGAAGTTTTGTCCGGTCGATGTAAACCTGATCGGCGACCACGATCCTAACGCTGCGCGGTATCGCGGCCTCAATACGCCGCGGCGCACTGCGACGTGATGGCGACATCTTCCACGGCTCATCGGCATGTTCGTCGTCCACTGGCATGCGGACGCCCAAAACCCGACCTGACAGCTCCGCCTCGTCCGCTATTTTGAAGGCCATGTCAGCCGACAATCTGGGCAGAGACGACAGATACGCCCATTGGTCGTCGTAAGGCCGCAAATCCTTGTCGACGAAAATGCTGTTACCGCTCTCCCGCGCCTTTCTCTGCAACGGCAGTGCGATCAGATTGCCAAAGCCCCCAAGGGGCATCGTGTCCTGATTGGGAAAAAAGCGATCATAGGATTTGAAGCCGATCTCGGGGCGTTTTTCCATCGTCTCCGTGATCAGGGCAGAGCCCATCTGCCTGGCGGTTCTTGCCGGAACAGGCTCAGAGAAGAATATCCAAACATGGCCACCATTCCCTGACCTCGACCGCTCCAAGGCGGCGGCGATTCCTTTCGCATGACAGGTGCTCAGCAGGGCCCTGGCGTCGTCCGCCCAGCTGTCCTTGTCGAAGTCGGCGGCAAGGAACCAGCATGTCTCGTCTTGCAGCAATGGATACACCCCGGCGACAAAGTCACCCGAGCGGACACCGCCGCCGCGTAGATGCTTTTCGATGATGTCCTCGGATGGCGGGACGAATGCCTGATGCAGGCATTCCCCGCATTTCACCTTCGGCTTGCCGCAAATCCCCCTCGCCCACTCGTTCGAGCATGCTGGCGAATATCCTGAACCTCCGCTCTTTCTATTTTCCCATCGAACCGGAAAGACATCGGGACGCCCGGCAAACAGACGACGAAACAACTCGATTTTCTCAGCCGATGACGAACTGTTGGTGACCGGGGCATCGGCAAAGGGAGCCCGCTGGGAAGGACGGCAGTCGGATATCAGCTTCTGCTCAAGTGTTTCCAGCTTTCGCTCGAGCGACATCCGCTCCGCATTCAGATCAGCTAACCGCCGCCGAATGCTTGCGATCTCCTTCGAAGCGTCATTCTCGTCCACCAAGTTTACAGCCTGCGCCTAAATGTTCATGTCGCGCGCCAACATAGATCAAAGACCACCTCCGTTTAAGGGGACGATGCGTCACGAGACGGTCCGAGACGTCCGGGATTTTGCGGAGCAGAACTCGCCAAAACTGGTGGAAACCAAGCCTTCACAGGCCAGCACTTCGCTTAGTCCCGCGCTGCGCATAATGAGCGATGGCCGCGAGGATCTGCAGACCTCCCTTCGGATCGCCCGTGCGAGGTCATCACGGCTGAAGACCGTGCTTGATGCGCAATCCCGATGTCGATTCCAGAGGCTATCGGCCTCGATCATCTGGAACCGAAAAAACCACAACTTTGGTTCGGATCGGGCCAGAACTTTGGTTCTCCCATTTTGGGACACCTAAAAAGTGCTGATGAATCAGCACGTTCTGGAGGGGTTAGTTTACAACTTTGGGTCTCCCACCACCAACGCGCACAACTATTAATTGAATGCGTTAAAAATCGCAGGTACTTTTAGTGCCTGCGATTTTTAATGGGTCACTCAAATGTCCTCTTTAAAAGTAAATCAGATCAAAGCTCGCTTGCGCGAATTGTTCGAACCACATCTTGATGTCAGCGACCTAAATGCAAACGACAAAGAGCGTGATCAAAAAATTCTATCGAGATGTTTAGCTGCGTTCGCGGTGTATGCAATCGCAGCCTGCACTCCGCAGCAGGCAGCAGGATCCGTTTGGGATGGCACCGGTGACAATGGAATCGATGCTGCTTACTTTGATCAATCTGACCAATGCGTCATCTTCATCCAATCAAAATGGATAAATGCCGGTTCGGGAGAGCCCGAAGCAAAAGATATCGGTTCTTTTCTTGCAGGGGTAAAAGATACTATCGAACAAAACCAAGAGAATTTTGACGCACGAGTTCAAGCACGACTCGCTGACATTCTTGCTAGAATAAACACGCCTGGCACATCTATACATATTGCCCTCGTCAGCACAGGCGCCAGCAAGCTGGCCCAACCTGCGCAAACTCTAATAGATAAGCTTCTTAGAGAGTTGAACGGGGACGACCCGGATGAAATGGCTACATCTGAAATTATGGGTTTGGCTGAAGTGTATACACGTTTGGCTAATGACCCAATGCAAGGAAATCTGACGCTCGAGGCACAGATACTTGATTGGTCGCGCGTCAATTCACCGTATGCCGCATTCTTTGGGCTAATCGACGGATTGCAGTTGAAGACTTGGTGGAAGAAGCACGGAAAGGGATTGGTGGCTGCAAACATTCGGGAGTCGCTGGGCGCGACCGAGGTGAATAACGAGATAAAGCAAACAGCAGCAACTTCTCCTGAAAAATTCTGGTACTTTAATAATGGCATTACGCTTATTGCCGACGAAGCAGTCAAGGCGCCAGCCAATGCAGCGTCTCAATCTGCCGGCCTGTTTTCATTTCGTGGCGCATCGATCGTAAATGGTGCTCAGACTGTGAGCTCGCTCAGTAAGGTCGATAACGACGCAAACCTAGGAAAGGTTCGTGTCCCAGTTAGAGTCATCTTGTTGAAAGCTGCGCCACCTGGCTTTGGTGCAGACGTCACTCGTACCAACAATTTGCAAAATAGGATTGAGCCACGTGATTTTGTCGCGCAAGACCAGCAGCAGAAACGTATCCGCGAAGAAATGGCTGTCGAAGGGGTGGACTATCAGTTTGTACGTAGTGAAGATTTTAGCCCAACAGCCACGAGTTGCGAGCTGATTGAAGTGACAACAGCACTGGCGTGTGCTTCGGGCGATCCAACTCTCGCTGTCCAAGTAAAAACTGGCATAGGGCGTTTTTTCAACGATCTTACTAAGTCGCCCTACAAATCGGTCTTTAATCCCTCAGTGAGTGGAGCTCATGCTTTTAATGCAACCGTCATCAATCGGAGGATTGAAGCCTGGATTGAGCAAAAAAAGAAAACTATCATCAAGAAAAGTGGAGCCCCTTGGGGGATTCTAATTCATGGAAATAGGATTATGGCTGCGGCAGTCTTTAGGAAGTATGGCATTGAAAAGTTATCGAAACCCATCAAAGATTTCGAGATGCAAATGCTGAGCGCAGATGCACTAAGTGCAATGTGCGAAGACGCGTACAACAAAATGATTGAAGCAACCGACAAACGTTTTCCAGGAAAATTTCTTGCCGTGCTGTTCAAGAATCCATCAGCAAGCAAACAAGTCTTTGAGGATGCGGCATGATATCTTGCGAACTCTCTATCTAAAGAAGCCATTCTTCCTCATCAGCAACATCGACATGACTATGCCGGTCTTGATCGGCGTAGCATCGCGGTTGATTAAAGCTGCTGTTGTTAGTTCCGGTGTGTGAGTCGCTGGGCGAGCGGGTAAGTGCTGTTGGTATCCTAGATTGTCTGAGGCGATTTTCTCCGCTGCAGCCTCACCCCTCCGCTTCCTGCTCCGCCATCGACCGTTGCCCGCCGTCCGCATTCCCGGACCGCGTGGCCTGCGCGCCGCCCTCGAAAATGTCCTGCACGAGCCCAAGTTTGCCGAGGCCGCGAATGATCAGGCCGGTGATGTCGATTTCGTACCAGGCGTGCGAGATGTAGGCGTCGCGGGGGAAGCGGTGATGGTTGTTGTGCAGGCCTTCGCCCAGCGTGAGGATCGACACCAGAAACTGGTTGGTGGTGCCGTCGTTGATCTCGAAGCGGCGATAACCGTAGCGGCCTTCGCTGTGGCAGACCGAGTTGACCAGCGAGGTCATCGTGGTGGTGACGTAGTTGCGGAACAGGCCGGAGAACAGCACGCAGCCGATCATGGTGTGAGTGCCGCCGGCCGCGTAGCCGATGGCGGCCGGAATGAAGGCGATCGACGTCAGATACCAGAACCAGCGCGTGCGGACGAAGAACATCGCGATCGGATCGGCCAGAATGTCCTTGGCGTAGTATTCGCCCTGCGTCGTGGCGTGGTCGAACACCCAGCCGCCCTGCGCGTGCATCATGCCCTTGACGTAGCTGAGATAGCGGTTGCCGACGCCGTCATATTGCGGGCTGTGCACGTCGCCGGGCTTGTCGGCGTAAAGATGGTGGCGGCGATGGTTGGAGACCCATCGCAGCACCGAGCCCTGCATCGCCATCGTGCCGATCATGCAGAAGAACGCGCGCATCACCGGGCCGCAGCGAAAGCTGCGATGCACCAGCAGGCGATGCATCCCCGCGCCCATCCCGAACATGGTCAGGAAATACATGCCGGCGAAGACCGCGATCTCGGTCCAGCCGATGCCTTGCGTGATCACCCAGATCAGCGCCGCCGCCGTGCCGCCGTAGAGGATGGCGAACATCGCGCGGATCTCGCGCACCTTGGCGTCCACCAGCGGACCTTCGAGCAGAACCCCCGGCGGGACTTTCGGCTCCGCATCCCGCTCCGGGACGATGCCCTCGATTGCGCTCATGTCAGCCGATCCATTGATGGAACCAACGCGTCCGCGCCGCACAGGCGCGTGCTATTCGTAACACGGACTCGATGAATCGCGGAAGCGCTTCAACCGCAGGTCCACACCGGACCGATCGGCGTCTGCGTCCAGCACGGCCCGAAACTGCCGCCGTTGTAGCGGCCGCGATAGAAGCCCGGGCGGCCGGGATAGCGCAACTGTCCGTCCCAGAAATTGTAGTAGCGCGGCGTTGGGCCGATGTACCAGTGACGCGGCTTGCGGCGCAGGTTGCGCAGCACCGCAGCCTCCTGCTTGTACAGCGGCGCGGCGTTGTTCAGCGGCTGCTCGTAGCCCGGCAGAAAGCCGTAATTGTGCGGGCGAATCCATTGCTTCTTGTGGCGCGGCCCCGCCATGGCGGCGGTCGCGGCCAGCGATATCATGACGACGATCGAGAGATACAGGAATCGGGACATGGCGCGAGCGTAGAGGCATCGCCGCGCCCGGACCACTCAAATTGCAGCGAAGCCGCCGCGTAGGACGGCGCCCTCACCGCGCAACGTTGACAGACACCTTCATTTCCATATATCTGGATATATGGAAAACGAACAAGCCGTTCTCGCCCTCGCGGCGCTGGCCCAGTCGACACGCCTTCAGGCGTTTCAGCTGCTGGTGCGGCACGAGCCCGATGGATTGGCCGCCGGCGATCTCGCGGGGCTGCTCGAGGTGCCGCAGAACACGCTCTCCGCTCACCTGTCGGTTCTGGCGCGCGCCGTTCTTGTCATTTCCGAACGGCGTGGCCGCTCGATCGTCTATCGCGCCAACCTCCCGACATTCCAGGCGGTCGCCCGCTTCCTCCTGCAGGATTGCTGCGGTGGCCGTGCGGAGATTTGCTCGCCGATATTCGAAAGCCTCACGCCCTGCTGTCCTCCGCGCAAAAAGAGAGAGAAGTCCCGTGCCTGATCGCGTCTACAACGTGCTGTTTCTCTGCACCGGCAATTCCGCGCGTTCGATTTTGGCCGAATCCATTCTGCGCAAGGACGGTCGCGGCCGTTTTCGCGCCTTTTCCGCCGGCAGTCGGCCCCAGGCAACGGTCAATCCGTTGGCGTTGCGGGTTCTCGCGAGCATGGACTATCCGACGGAGGACTTGCGTTCGAAAAGCTGGGAGACGTTCACCGCGCCCGACGCGCCGGTGATGGATTTCGTCTTCACGGTCTGCGACAACGCCGCCGGTGAGAGCTGCCCGCTCTGGCCGGGACAGCCGATGACCGCGCATTGGGGCATCGAGGATCCCGCCGCGGTGAAAGGCACCGATCTTCAGAAAGAGGCCGCCTTCGTCACCGCCTTCCGCTATATGAAGAACCGCATCGCGCTGTTCACGGCGCTGCCGCTTGGCACGATCGACGTCATGGCGCTCGGCACCCGACTTCGCGACATCGGAAGTGCCGAGGGCGCGACTTCGGGCCGGCCGCGCGTCGCCTGACCATGAGCAGGTTCGAACGATATTTGTCGGGATGGGTCGCGCTCTGCATCGTGGTCGGCGTCGCGCTCGGGCATCTGATGCCCGGAGTGTTCACGGCGGTGTCGCGCGCTGAAATCGCCAGGGTGAATCTGCCGATCGCGGTGCTGATCTGGCTGATGATCGTCCCGATGTTGCTGAAGATCGATTTCGGCGCGATGGGAAAGGTCGCGGCGCACGCGCGCGGCGTCGGCGTGACACTTTTCATCAACTGGGCGGTGAAACCGTTCTCCATGGCGCTGTTGGGAACGGTGTTGATCGGCCATGTCTTCGCGCCCCTGCTTCCGCCCGACCAGATCTCGTCCTACATCGCGGGCCTGATCTTGCTGGCGGCGGCGCCGTGTACGGCGATGGTCTTTGTCTGGTCAAATCTTGTGGGCGGCGAACCGCACTACACGCTGGGTCAGGTGGCACTCAACGACGTGCTGATGCTGTTCCTGTTCGCGCCGCTGGTCGGCCTGCTGCTCGGCGTGGCGTCGATCACCGTGCCGTGGGAAACGCTGCTGCTGTCCGTGGCGCTTTACATCGTGGTGCCGGTCGTCGTCGCGCAGGCGTGGCGGCGTGCCCTGCTCGGACGCGGTTGGTCCACCTTCGACAAAATGCTGCGTCGCCTGCAGCCGCTCTCTCTCGTCGCACTTCTCACCACGCTGGTGTTGTTGTTCGCCTTCCAGGGCGAGCAGATCGTGGCACAGCCGGCGGTGATCGCCATTCTCGCAGTTCCGATCCTGATCCAGGTCTATTTCAACGCCGGGCTCGCTTACTGGCTCAGCCGCCGCCTGGGCGTCGCGTGGTGCGTGGCCGCGCCGGCTGCATTGATCGGCGCCAGCAATTTCTTCGAGCTCGCGGTGGCGGCCGCCATCAGCCTGTTCGGGGTGAACTCCGGAGCAGCTCTTGCCACCGTCGTCGGCGTCCTCGTCGAGGTGCCGGTGATGCTGTCGGTGGTGAAGATCGCGCGGATGTCGCGCGGCTGGTATGAAGGTTCTCAAGGCGAGACCGGCGAGACCGCGAAGGCGCGTTCCTGACCTCATCCGCGCGCCGCGGCCTGCCCCGCGCGACATCGCCATCACCCATGCAACGAAACCCTTGCAATGCCGGGGATGTTCGCCACCTGTTGGGAACTTGTCCGCTAACGCAAATACACTGGAGCTCTGCATGACCGACGCCCCCTACACGCCGCCCAACGTCTGGACCTGGAACAAGGAGAACGGCGGCAAGTTCGCGTCGATCAATCGCCCCATCGCCGGCCCCACGCACGAGAAAGCGCTGCCCGTCGGCAAGCATCCGCTGCAGCTCTATTCGCTGGCGACGCCGAACGGCCAGAAGGCCACCATCATGCTGGAGGAACTGCTGGCGGCGGGCCACAAGGGCGC
>ERZ778029.1645-NODE-1645-length-17601-cov-4.079904_pt1 | contig 17601 bp, 15 predicted proteins | sample MGYA00375759_ERZ778029 | MGnify/ENA primary metagenome ERZ778029 (study PRJEB29350, sample SAMN05389819) | bioreactor metagenome | isolation source: Ammonium sulfate bioreactor | place: South Africa: University of Cape Town | collected 2014-04-04 ...
AATAACCGTTGCTGTATTCGTAAAAAAATCGTCCGTATCAAGTTTTGATTTTTCTAATTGTTGTTTATTATAAATTTGTTTATCTAAAATCTGTAAATCTTGAAGAACAATCGGATAATCATTCATCCAATATTTTCCACGTGTTAATGTAGCTTCAGGAACAAGAATCATTCGAGCTTCTGAAACGACAAACAAACACAATTCGAAATTCGATGTCTTTTCGAAAAATAAATTCAACCTTTGATGAGATATTCTCGATCACCAATGAATTTCATTTCTTTTTCCGGTTTTTTCTCTTCATTCCATTGTTTACTAGCAAGTCGAACAATTAAACGATATCCATTGAGACGAATATCACACGGATAACGAGCAAAATCTTCGTCACGATCGGCATCATATCGTTGAAACGACATTGTTGCACCTGTTATCTTCAAGAGAATTCAAAATAGATAAATTTCAATCGAACAGATATTTACTTGTATATCGGTCGCTTTATCTTCGCGATCACATTTGGAAAGCATTGATTCAAGTGACGGAAATTCAATCCATTCAGTAATCGATGTTTCTTCGATTTTTTTATTGATAAATATTCGAACAAAGATATAAAATAATGCACCAGCAAATAGAATGCCAACAATTAAACCAGAAAAATAAGTCGACAAAGGTTTCCATAAGACAATTAAGAATGATATGACGCCAACAATTACCTAAAATCGACAAACAACAAGTTGATTTTTCTGAAAAACGAAATCAATCAATCGAATTTACGGCAACAGGATAGATTGTATTGTTATCAATTGGGAGTTTATTCGTTGGAATTTCATTGTAGTTTAATTGAAATTTCGGTCCGGATAATAAAAGTGCAGCTCGACGTTCGGGGTCATTGGGAACGGAGACAACAGCTGGTTTAGCCGTCATTTCATCGGGATCAACTTTGGTGATCGTTCGTTCTCTCACATCATTGAGTGTCGAACTTGAATATTCTCGATTCAACGAAATATTATCATTGAATTCAAATTGTGACTGAGAATTTGTCGATGTTAGTATCGGTTGAAACATTGGATTTGATGAATTTAATAGAGACGAACTATTCGATGATGATGATGCGAGACTTGACGAACTTGGTTTTGATGTACTCAATGGAACAGCATTGCTCGTATTGACAGTACTCGGTTTAATATTACCGAAGCCCATGTTGATTGCTAATTGATCTATTCCATGACGAGCTATTGGAATCGAATTTGTCGAAGAAATTGAAACAGAATCAATTGAATCTTCTAAATAAACAAAACATTGCTTTGAATATGTGCATTTTTTTAAAATTTCAATCAAGTAATCTACCCATTTGAATTATCTATTAAAGATTTTGTATTTATGCACAAATGAGAAAAAAATTATTCTAATTAATATCGATTTGAAATTTATCCAACCAACGGATATCAGATTGAAATTATACAAGTGATCGAGTCGAAATCTATTGACATCTATTGATATTCATTTCGTTTCTTTACTCGTTAGATATTAGATAAGATTTGATTTAATAAAAGAGTATAAAAATGTAGTTTTTTTATCAATCCTTATAGTGAGTTTCTTCTTTCCTTTCTGTATGGAGTTCACCGAGTAAAAGCAAAGGAAAAGAAAAGCGTGATTCATACCATGAGTTCTAACAGTATGTTTGGTTTCGCTTGTTGTTGAAGAAGAATCATCTTGTAAAGTAAAAGTAACAGAATCAAGATTAGTTATTGAATGTTCAGACGACATCGAACTTCGACGATCAGAAGACATTGAATGTTTTCGTTCTCGAACAGCTTCAGTGATATCGTCTTTAATTGCAGATAATTTGCTTGAAATTTTCTCCAAAACTTTATGTGTTTTATGATGATGATGATGACTATCTTCACTACTCATCGTTTCATGTAACTGCTGTTTTTACTTCTAGTATAAAGAAGTCCAATGATAAGACGTAATCGTTCTTTGTTATTTTTGTTATTTTTCGGGCGTTGTTTTTCTGCAATAGAGCCGTGCGGTTGACTAGGAGAATGATAGAAAGTACGACAGAACGATTAAGAAAAAAAGAAGAATTGTATCGTTACATACAGAAAAGAACGAGCGAACGAACGAACAGTTGTAAACATTAGGAGTGTAGGACGGAAAAAAAAAGAACGCACACGTCGATGCCGTTGGAGTATGATTGGTAGGCTATAAGAAATGACACAGAGTAACTAATATGGTTTAATTGCTGCTGAAATGAGCAAAAGCGAAAAGGGGTCATGAATGAAACTACCAATGGGTACATTACGACCACGTGTCACGACATGTTGATTTATTTTCATCACTTTATATACTAACAAAAAATAGGAATAATTCGAAATTGTATCTATTTAATTGATTTTAAGTGTACAAATGACATGTAGTTACATGAAGATATTGGTTCTGCCAGACTGCGAACAGATTGATCTCAAAGATATTTTCTGACAGTTGGACTTGACATCTGGACTCAAAGTTTGACTCTAAAGACAACTTAATGATGTCAATATGTCCAGACATGTATCGACGAAGGTTCGTTTACATAACAAACTGAAGATATATACATTTATCATAATTATTATTAGTTTATATTTAAAAAGCAAGATCATCATTGTTATTTCAACTCGAATGAATACAACAATTGAAAATGAATTTCTATGACTAAAGAAACAACAATCTATTCATCTATTTAAATTTTCAGACAATTGCTGCAGTTGAAAATAACCCCAATATGGTTATTGCTACGATTTCATTAAGCATTCGATTCTGAAAAAAGTCGTATAAACGGTTTCACTAAGTATTAATTTTGTAAAATATTGTTATTGGAAGTAAGAGTAACATTAATATTTGAGTATTTAGTCAAAAATACAAATGAAAGCTGGAATAATAAAGGAAAATTAGTCTGATAACGACGCTTTATCGTCAATATTTGAAAAGTCAAGGTGGATATCAACTTCTTTAACTGCAGCAATTGTCTGAGAATCAGATCTTAGGAGAGATCCAAATCAATGAAATTTTTCATGGAATATCACAACTATGATTGTTAATATATATCACCTAGATAGATGAATAAATTATTGTTTCTTTAGTTATATACGAGAGTGTTCCAAGAACTCTTGGATTCCTCTATATAATAATTACGTTGATTGCACAATTGACGTAGAAAAATGATATTTAATTTATTTTATTACTCTATGCTGTTGTTGTGTCAAATATGTCATCGATATGCAGAATAAACATAGACAAACAAATTACATTATTTTCAAATTGGTCATGGCAACGATTCTTGAATAATCAAAAAAAAAAGACTAAACAGAAATCATTCGATACATCTACGGGAGGAATATTTATGTTGTATCTGTAGAAATAAAAACAAGTTTAAATTTCACGTTATCTAACAGTTCTTCAAGTCGAATGAAATTGAAAAAAACAACACTTTGCAAATTATTTTGATTACAGTATTAAATAAATAATAAATCGAAATTGTTTCAGACTATTATCTCGGTCTATTTTCAGTTACGTCACGAACCTAAACCAATCTCTATCAAACGATCGACATTTGAACTTCGAAGACTGTTTATTGAAGCAAACAAATATATTTTAATATTCGACTGATTTTACTATCATCATGCTTATCTGAGCGAATAAATTATAATTCATTGATCAACAAAAGGAAAACGACAACGAGACCTATGTGTAATAACATCGAATTTTGTTCTGTTTATTAATATAAAAAAATGAGAGGAGGACGAGAAGAAGAAAAACAAAAACACGAATTAGATAGAAAAGTAATCGATAATATACTTTTTAGAATAGATTAACTTTCTTCAGCTCGATGATATCGACGATGATTTGCAAGACATTGATTTGGATGAAGTTTATTTTGTGATTCTCTCATTTGAATATTGGCTTTAGGTCGACTGAATCTTTTACTCAAACGTTCATTTTCATGTTTATTATACAATTGTTTCCATTGACATCGAAGTAAATACATTAATTCAGAACGAAATATTTTCCCACTAAGACAATATAAAAGAAAATTAATGCAGAAATTCGTTAACATAAACAATTCAGTAATTTCTTTGATTGATTTTAATATTGAATTACTAAAACCTTGAATATAATTAACAATCCAAATGGCACAATAAGGAGAATTTAGTAATAGAAACGAACATGACACGAGTAGAAGTGTAACTGTAACACGATTTGTTCGTGATTGAATGTAAGTTTTAACATTTTGAGATGAATTTCTCTCACTCATTGTTGATGGATTTGAAACCGCCGAACATAAATATTGTCGAGATGGACTAGATAGAAATGGTTCAGTTGCTTTTGATGAATTCATTTCCGTTGAAATCGATGGTTGACTAAATTTTGTTGGAGTTCTTTGTTGATTATTCGATGATACATGTAAACATGAACATAGTTTACTAAATGTCGATGATTGATTTGTTCTTGTTTGATAATTTTCACATGAATATTGATTGAAATCAGTTTTTTCTGTTAATAAACTTTTACTCCAAAGTTTACAACAAATAAGTGTATTAACAATTCCAATAAGACACATTGGAACTAAATAAACAGTTATCATTGAACTTATAGCAAAACGCATGTAGATTTTTCGATATGCCGGCAGAATATCACAGATTGTTTCGTGATTATCGATTTTATTTGTTATTCCATAATGAAATGGCACATTGATATTAATCAATAAACTTAAGAGAAATAAAATTAAAACAACATAACGTGCGATTTTACGTCGACATATGAACGCACGTTTCAATGGATAGAAAACAACGAGAAGACGTTCAATTGTAAATGAAACAATAATCCATGATGATAATAAACGTGTCGTATTTCGAGCATATTCACCTAATATACAAACCAATGGTGAACTACGATCGAGAATATTAATACGAGATCTATAAAGAGCATTGTGATTACGAAATGTGTCTTCAATTAAATTTATTATTAAAAAACAGAGATCAGATAGAGCAAGAGATAATAAGTAGAAATGTGACGATTGACGACGATAACGTGGAGATAAAAAGATTAAAATCGAGAGAATATTACCGATAATACCAAGTGTCGTCAAAGTAAATGGACCGTAAATGGATATATATTGTTCAGCTCGTTCTAATTTCGATAAACTTGAAATACTTTGGTTAATCATTGAGTGATCGATTGTGTAATTGTCGTGTTGACTGGACATTATTATTATTTTTTTTGTTCTATTTTTCTATCTGAAAATAGACATGTCAAATTTAAGATGAAAAAATTGACAGATCATCGCTCGAAGCATTCGTTTTCTTAATGACATGCATTTTAATAGGAACATATCATCATTACTAAACTACAAATACGATTCTTCTTGTCAGCCAATTTATTATTGTGCCCGTTTTCTCTCTCGTTTTTTTTTCTTTTTCTTCTTCGCATTTTTTTATTCATAAGAAAGGCAAAACAGAACTAATAGCTCGCCTTGCTTTCTTCTATATTCTCGTTCTTTCTTCCGTTTTGTTCCCTAGTTTGTCGAACATATATATTAGAACTCAAAATTCAGATAAATAGATACATTCGACCCGAGTTTTTTTGTTTTCGGAAAACTAATAATAAACAAATTTTATCAAAAAATAAATTCAAATACACAAGTTCTATCTATTTCAATGACATATTTTGTATTTTCGTTTGACAATGACATTTATTCGATGATCTCAAAGGATAAATTCGACTTAATCTCGATTAGATATAAAATAAGGAAAAACAAAGCAGATCATCTTAATAAAAGAACTCGTAATCTTGGCAATACACCAATGTTAATTGAAGAAGATCATATTTCATTTCATGATTTATTTATCTAACATATGCTATGTCCTATATTCTTACATGAAAAAGAAAAAAACAAAATGACATATGCGAATACTATTTTTGTTTGTCAGATAAGTTTACTTTTTGAAAAAGAAACCGATCTCTTAACTTGAAATGTATCTTTTTAATTTTCTTTCCTGGTTTTCCCCCCATATTAATATGTCAACGAGAGACAAAACCTAGTTCATTGAATATAAAAAGTATCTTTGATAATGAATTCATTTCACAAGAAAGAAACAGTAAGATTTCATGATGATATTTATTGAAATAGTACTGCTAGTAGACTGATATTTTCTTTTTTGCTGAAAAGAACTAAGAAAAGAAAGAAAACATTATTTGCAATAGAAAGTAATCATTTAAATTTTGTAAAAAAAAAAGGAAGGCAACAAAAACGTTACTAGAGGACAGAAGCAAGCAAATCATGAATAACTCGTAAAAAAAGCGTTTTTATCATTATTAAAAATAGAAAGAGAAAAAGCAAGTCTAGATTTGAATGATAAAGAAAGTAAAATGGAAACTATGCGTATTTATTTTCTTTTAATATTCTTCTGCTCAATTAGCTAACAAATACGATAAACATTCGTTTCATTTAGTTATATCAATTTGTGAATGTACGTAAATTAGTTCAATATTATCTTTAAAAAAGCAAAAGAAATACGCATACACAGTACTTTTTTTGTTTCTAAAAATGTTGTCAAATTATTGACTACATCAATTTAAAATTTATTTCCGCTTCTATTGAACGGTTAAATCAGGGAGTTCAATAAAATAATAGCGAATATGATAGGATTTAATAATGTTAATTGCCGAAAAGAACTAAGTATACTCTCCAAATGATCGTTTTCTTTCAAGCAAACATCGTATCTCTTCATATTTTTTGACTAATTGAATTATGCTAATAAGATTTGTCTTATTTTAAAATATTCATATCTATATTTTTCTTTCTGTCTACTCTTTCGTTTTCTTTTTTTTTCTCAGAAGATCTTAATGCATATTGAATCTTTTGAATCAAGAATCTATTTTTCTATGGAAGAATATCCTCCTTGCTAATGAATACAAATCGATCATGAATATTCATATACTTTGTCATTTTAGTTGTTTAAATAATTATTTATTTGTGAATGAAAAAGAAACTACAGAAGATACTTGTCAACAAATCTAACTATCCTAATCTCTGGATAACATCGAACAAACAATCTTATCATAATATCTCTTTCAAAGATTTGTAGATAACAAACGAAGAACGAATGAAAGAACAGATATTTATTTATATAACTTATTGGGTCAAATTATTAGGAAATATATTCAGATGTCAAAAATGTCGTATTGTAAATCTATGATCTATGACGAACAAACGAATATATTATTGTTTTTCTTTGTACATACATGTTTATCTGGACAATCTAATGATTATTAAATCTAGCAAACTTTTCATCAAAAATGATTAGTTTGTTATTGTTGTTGTTTTCTTCGTTTCTCACTGAAGGTTTAATTTTTCTCTTCGTTCGTATCGGAAGGAAATAAAGATTTGATCAAGAATAAAAAACAATATAATAGTTCTGCTTATTGTTCATGAAAATAACGATAAGACTTATCTTTTAATGTTACATAGATCAACAGAAAAGAGAAAAGGGACGTTTATTTATTTTTCTTCGTAATATTTTCTCTTTGAAAATATTCTCTTAAACTTTCAAACATTGAGCATTGAACATCTGCTCTACTAGACTTGATTGTCTTTTTTTGTTGATGAAATTAATCATTGAAATGCTATTTCTACCTAGCGTAAACAGAAACTTTATTCTACCTGCAAGAAAACGAAGAAGATAAGGAAACACTTAATAATAAATTTCATGTTGAGTTGATTAGTATTATTATTAAGCAACATGTCTAGTTTCGACTTTATCTTGTTCTTTTCTTGCAACATCCAGTACCAATGAGAAAAAAAACATGTCGAAGACATAATTCTATTCTTTTGCTGATTATAGTTGCTGGTATTTAATAACTGACAGCATATTTCGATGACAAGAAAGAAAATAGAGACAAAAAAAACTATATTTCCAAAGGATTAGTTTTTTTTCTAACGACATGTCATTCAACTTAGTTCTTTTATTAGAATATACGAAAACCATTTAAACATGCTAGAAAATCTATTTATAAATTTAAAATAGCCAATTTAAGCTATATGTTCCTTTAAAATTGCAATTTATCTCGAAACTAAACGCAATCATCAACTAAGAAGAATAAAAACAACAACACAAAATTTCTACATGTATCTTACCTTGTTAACTCGAATGTAGATATTTCCAATCACATAGGTTTTCATAAGAAGATGAAATCGCTTATCTTATGCAAACATCAATAGAAACTGAAATGACATATGATATTTGATCAATTTAGACGCGATCAACTGTAACTAATAGTCAAATGTTCGATTCAGGAATGAAAATAGAGAGAGAGTATTGTTTCTTTTTTTTTCTTCTTTTATCTTATCTAGGTGAAATAAGAATAACGATCGATTCGTTTGTTTTTTTATTCATTTCACTGAATACAGACAATAGCAAATCATTGACACATTAGTTTTCGATTATAAAAAAAAACACAAGAAAAATGCTCGTTTTTTGCTTTCTTTCTGTCTTAAATAGAAGATTTTCATCATAATTCTAATGGATTTGGTTGAATTAAAACAAAAAACTTAATTAAACATACCGAATAAATTCAACTACTCAAGAGTAAAATATGTGAATGAAAGGAAGTAGGATTTATTATTACTATGATTAATTCTCACTTTCGAGTGTTTCTTATTATTAGTAGGTTATTCTCAAAAAAGTTCTTTTTTTCATATATTATTATTGTTATTAAGGGCAAAAATATAATGTCTTACTAGAAAATCATCGAAATTATGTTCGTATTACAATATAAATACTGTTAAATTTAGACATAGTTTGGTCTTTTTCTGTTCAATTATTTTGTCATACTTAATGTTATAGAAAGTTAGTCTCATTTACGAATAAACTCTTTTTATATTGAACAAAAACAAAGGAAAGAAGAAAATAGATTGACATTGAAAGTCTAATGAATTCATTTTTTATTCTGTAGAAAATAAGAACATTTTTATTGGAAAAGAAAGGATAATCTTATTAAAAGATTTAAATTATTAACTCAATTTTAAGTTCACATAGAGATGATGAAGGTCCTTTCTCGTTTCTTCTCATCATAAATTAAATATGATTGTAAAGGTCATTCATTCAAACAAATAGTTTACGCTGACAAATTATTTATGAAATAGAAGTCTGTATATGATATCATCTGTTTATGGAATCAGCAGATGATAATAAACATGAAACTCTTTCACGTTGCCAGGGAATTAAATAGAAAACTCGTTTTGAAAGATCGATAAAAGAAGATTTTCTTTCTTCATATGAGAGACTCTACAAGATTTTATGCTAATTGGCAATTGTAAAACTCGTCTATTTCCTGTTTATTCCGATGACAAACGATATACACATATCAGAAAGGTCAACAAGGTCTACTTGTCTTCTTAAATTTGAATGTAAAAAATGCGTCGATTTATTTCGTTATACAAAAAGAAAAAGAAAACAAATGTCTGTTGTCTGATATTAATTATTTTTGTCGAATGAAACGCTCACAATGGTAGAGATGTCTTTGATCTTGGTTTAATTGTTAAACCATTAAAAGGAATTTTATACGTATAACCAGTAAAAGGCCAATCGAGAGACTGATTTTCTTCTTCTTCTTTATTCGATGTGGCTAAAATGAAATATTTTTTTCTCGAAGACGAACGATGAATTTCGTAAAACGTACGTATTTTTAGTTTCACATCGGGGAATTCATCGAAATTCGATGTATCATCAATCGCTTTGACAATTGGCTGATAAGCAGCCGGTCGATCTCGTATATGTTCCCAATCGATTCCCGAAAAGAATTTATCATTACGAAGTTCATCCAATGAACCTATACGTTGATCAGGATCCGTGCAAAATCTAATTTTCATATGTATATTTTCTTTTCTCTTTCATTCAAATAAATAAATACCGTAAAATAAGTTTCTTTGCAAGATCTGATATTGGAATTTCCGGTGGAAAAACTAATGTTTTTCGATAGTTCATCACTTTTCGAAATGTTTCCTGTGGATTTTCGGCACAAAATGGTGGATAACCAATTAACATTTCATACATAATCACACCCAATGACCACCAATCTGCTTTCTATTGATTTCAAAATAGAAAATATCAGTCAAAATGTAATTTAAGCAACAAAAACAAGAACAAACATTATTATAACCGGTCTGCTGATAAACTTCCGGTGCAATGTAATCAGGTGTGCCGACTGTTGAATACGCCTAATTAAAATAAATGAAATAAAATTCTCGGTAAAACAAAAACAAAAAGAAGTTGAACTAATGCACGACGATTTTTCTTCCAGATTTCAGCACGACGTTTCGAATCAACCGGTGTAACTAATTCAAGAGAATTTAAATGGAAAAAGAACAAAAGATCTCCTAACTGAAGTCTTGTGAACGCATATTTTGAATATCACGATAGAAATCCGTTCGATGAGCTTCTTTTAAACCTGTACATAGACCAAAATCTGATATTTTAATATGACCCTAAGCGACATATAAATATTTCAATGTTTCTCGAAATAAAACAAAATACTTTAGCATCAAGTAACAGATTATCAGGTTTAATATCCCGATGAATAAATCCAAGTCGATGAATCGATTCAATTGCTTGTGCACTTTCTGCAACATAGAATTGTGTCATATCTTCACTGAAAATCTCCTTCTGAATTAAAAGTGTCATTAAATCTCCTGAATAACAAACGCAAAAAGTCAACTTAATTATCAAATTCAAACAAAAAACCTCCGGGAAGAAATTCCATAATTAAATATAAATTTCTCGAATCTTGAAATGAATAAAATAATCTGACAATCCACATATGATCAGCAACAACAAGAATATCACGTTCAGCTCGAACATGTGCAACTTGTTCACGTGCAAGCATATCTTCTTTACGAAGAATTTTCATTGCATAAATATGTCCCGTATCTCGTTTTTGTACAACACGAACCTAAACAACACAGTTCGTGAGGGTTTTCTCTTGGATTTAAGAATTGATCTACTTCGCCGAAAGCACCACGACCAATGACTTTCAATGGTTCGAAATCGTCGGCGCTCATTTTCACACGTTTTAAACGTAAATATTCGGTTTCTTTGGCTGCATGTGATTGTCGTAGTTCAGTTTTCTAAAATCGATCGAATCTATTCGACATTTCTTTTTTCTTCTTCTACTTCGTCTTCAGAAAGACCGTCGGCTGTCATTTGTTCTTCCAATCGTCGAAATCTATTCGATCGAAACAAAAAATCAAATCAATCCGTTGTTTCATTGCTCACATATCCTAATCACCTTGCTTCTCTTTCGTTATTTTGACTTATTAAATTCGTATAGAAATTTTCAATCAACATTTTTGCTTGATTGACTTTTTCTTGTGTCAAACATTTCTCCGTCATTGCCATCTGAAACGAAATGTCATTGAAATATCTATTTGGCTTTATTTTTATTATCTAATTATTCTCACAAACAGGAAACAAAACGTTGACCACTGACACGAAAAAACAAACAAACAATATACACGAAAGAATTCACTTGATTATTGCATTCCCATTGATTAGATTATTTCACAGTTTCATTCAGACAGACAAAAGAGAAGGAAGAAAAACAGAAATGAACATTCGATTAGATTTTAAATAAAAAAAGAAAGAAGAAAGAAAGAAAATGTTCGTCATGATCAGCCTGTTTTTTTTTGTTTGTTTGTTTGCTTTTCTTAAGATTTATCTGGCAGAAAAAGGAAATAGAAGAAGAAGAAAAAGAGCCTTTTATTAGTATTAAGATATTCACACAATTCGAATGTAGAAGAAGAAGAATAAGAAGAAAAAGGAAAACATCTGTGAATATCTTGCGAGTGGAATTTATCTAAAATATCCGTGAACAAACGAAGATTTTTCACTTTAGTTGTAAGATGTATTTTGCGTTTTTCTGTTCAATTAAACTTCGAAAGTCTAGTAGTAGAAAACAAATGTTTTTCTCCTGAGAACGTATCAAAAGGAGTTGAATTCCATTAATTTTGACTTTGATATTGTGGACCGGCTGATGTTGTATAATCATCAAAAAATAGATGTAAATGCTAAATAAAAACACATTCAATTGAATAATTAGATGATCGGGTTTTTTTTTCGATAGATTTACTTCAAATGTTGGCCGATTATCAGGCGATGCGTCCCAACAACGTAACATATAATCATAGATCTTTTCAGGACAATTCTCATGTCGAGGCATTCGATAGCCTCGTTGAATTTGATCGAGAACTTCTCGATTAGCCATACCTAAACGCAAATCAATTCGTTCAATCGTTGTTTTCTTTTATATTTTCGAGGTGAAACTAACCGGGATACGGTACTTGACCGTAGGTAATCAACTCGTAGAGTAAAATTCCGTAAGACCAAACATCCGATTTTATTGTAAATTTACCGTAAATAGCAGCTTCAGGTCCCGTCCATTTTATTGGAAATTTAGCACCTTGAAAACAAAAAGAAACGAAATATTCGAATTCAAAACAAACAAAACAGTCGAATCAACTGACCAGCTCGTGCGACATAGAGATCTTCGTTGATAATTCGAGCGAGACCGAAATCTGCGATTTTCACAACACAATTTTCTCCGACGAGAACATTTCGTGCTGCTAAATCTCGATGAATCTAAATCAAATCTCGAAATGAAATCTCCATTCAAAAGTCAATTGAAAATGCATATTTACATAATGCTCATGTTCTAAATACGCCATTCCACATGCAATCTAAATCCAAACAGAAAACAAATTTGAAATCGATCATTTTCTCTCTCTCTCTCTTTCGTTGAGAGACCTGTGCGGCCATATCAACAAGTGAAGATAATTTCAATTGTTTGCCCGGTCCATCACGAAGATAGTCGAGTAAACTTCCATTGCACATCAATTCCGTAACAATATAAATCGGTTGATCTTCGGGTTCTGTACAAACTGCGTATAATTTAACTAATTTATCATGACGTAATTTTTTCATAATATTTGCTTCGTCAACAAATGCTTGAGTTGACATTGTTCCGACTTTCATGGTCTTAATCGCGACATCAATGGTATTATTCCATTTACCGGCCCAAACTTCGCCTTAAAATCACAAATCCCCAATAAGAAAACGAGAAATTCGAGAAAAAAAATTGAATTTCAATTACCGAACATGCCGTGCCCGAGTTTTTTTAGAAATTGCAGCGAATTTCTCGGCACTTCCCAGACATCTTTCGAAATTGTTGATGTCGTTGGTTTTGTTCGTGGGCACGGACGCGTTAATAAACAACAAAGACCGTCGGAATTTTCTTTTAAATTGACGAAATTATTTTCATTCTGTTTCTTTTTTTCGTTTCTATTACTTGTATAATATTCGATAAGTTCTTCCAGAGTTTTAAACGGCCGACGTGCAGCTATGTAATAACCGATATTTTGATCAGAACATCGAATTTTATAATGTTTAACATGAGGACCACGTTGGTCGTCATGATCACAAATAGACAGAGAATACGGACCTTTGAGTAGAATCAGTCAAGTTAGTCGATTTGTTTTGGGAGAAAAAAGAAGAAAACGATTTTACCAGGAGCATTTTCAGAATTTCGAACGAGAAATGTTCCACGAGGATTTTTTGGATCTAATAAAAGACGTTCGGCTTCCTTTCGAGCAATATCTTTATGAAACCATCTGAAATTGAAATCAATCAAATCGAAATACCGTTCACAAAACACAAAAGTAAATTACTCATTAACATCAAGATCTCCGTACGGTGCAACATAAAGTGCAGGAATGTATCCTTTCGAATTATTTTTATGATGTTGAACAAGCCACCAATCAGTTTGACTAGAAATCAATTTTTGACAAAATTAATTATTTATTTATTTCATTGAGTTCGTTTGTTGAAATCAAACCTATTATCAATAACAGTTAGTAAATCTCCAACACGAAACGATATTTCTTCGGATGTTCGTGCATCATAATCGTAGATTGCAACATAGATTTTATCGCCACCATAGGGATTTTTGGGTTTAGGCTGTTTGGTCGAAGTTATAGACTCTATTTTAAAATGAAAAAAACAAACAAATATGCTTTTTTTTCAAAAACAACAAATTCGTACTAGGTAGTTTTCCATTTATTGACTCGATCTCAACTGAATTCGCCGAAATTTGACTTTTAACAGGTATTGAAACATCTGGCTTTGAAAAGCAACAACCCATAGTAAAAAAATAATCTATTCAATTTAGTTCTTATTCATCATTTGATTTTCATCTAAAATGAGAAAACAAATCAAATTCTTCACCTACATATTTTCACATATCACTCAAGTTAGTCAACCTACACAAACATTTCGGATGTGTTTTTTTTCAAATAAGAGAACAAGACGATGATCTATTTCTTCAACTCAAAACACGTTTGTCGACCAACCAAATAGCTAACTAACTACCTAAACTCATCATTTGATGATGTCTTCGCTTGTCTCACTTCAGTTGGAAGTCACCAATGAAACAACATCCTTACAACGAAAAGAGGGCGCCTAACATAAACTCATCTCGAAAAAGATAAACATTATATCCAAGCTAACTGCCTACTACGACTTTAACAGACGATCGAATGCGAAGAGAGAGAAAAAAAATGGAAATAGTTTCGCGTTTTGTCTCGATAAAAAACCATTTACAAATACCGAAATCCATCTTGATAGAAAAGAAAAAGAACGGAACTGAAGAATGTTCGTTTGCTCTTAGAATTCGATATATTATCGAGTCACAGTTTGTTTTTTTTCTTCACGTCATAAATATTTTTCTTTAAATGTGCAAATATTTATCAAATCGATCCGAAACTCTTAAAACAAAGTTGTGCGAGACATAACTCGATCTCGTCGACACGAATGTGTTAATAACATTTACTTTGCTTTTATATTCAATAGAAAAGAGCCTAAACACTGCATTTATTTGTATCTTAATTCAATTGACGAAAAGACTTCCTGCCGACAAATTATTCTAATCGAAATGCTCAAATAACATTAGATGAATTGGTTGTGTCAAGGATTTTCTCGCTTTTCTTCTTCTTCTTCTTCTTCTTTATTAACATATGAAAATCGAATTGACAGATAAAATGATTGAAAAAGAAAACAGACATTTATTTGTCAATAAATAAAAGAAAAACGTAATGTTTGACAAACGAAATGACATTCAATTTAGTCGAATTGATTTCAGTTTTATAGAAAAAATGATTGTTATAACATTTGCATATCTCTATTCGATCTATGGAATCGTTATTTTTCTCGTTTATTTATCGATTTTAATATCAAAAAATTATAATTCCGAACGGATTCTTCATTATCTCTGCGTTTTCTGTTCGATTCTTTCGATTTCAATACCAATTCTATTTAAAATTTATTCGACATATTTCGAATATTCGAATGCATTAGTTAGTATATTTTCAGCTGTAACGGGCTTTTTATTTGCTTTGAAAATTCTCGAACTTGCATTTACATATTCATGGTCACAACAGAAACAGATTACATTCAAACAAATTCTTGAAGATTTTTCAACATTTCCAAAATATAAATATGAAAAACAACAACCAAAGAAGAACAAATCGAAAGCACGAAATTCGACATTATTAAATCATTTAAATTATCTTCTTCTCGGCAATGATGAAGATTATCTATCGGCTCGTCGACAAAATCTTTTAATAATCTGCCGTGGTTTAGTTCATTTAGTTTGTTTGCATATTCTTCTTCGTTTAACACCGTATTCTGTTCTTCGTCTTCATAGTCAAAACGCGAGATTTTTCTCGATCGTTGATTTTTTAACGTATACTTTGTACGGATTTTTATTCTATTTTGCTCTTGGAATGATAATTAATATTGTTTTCGGTTCGATGGGATTCATTTGGAATATTTATACTCGTCCGATTTATCCCGGTTATCCATTTTTACCGGTTGGTATTCATGATTTTTGGTCGCGTCGTTGGAATATCTATGTGAAATCAATTCTTCATCGTCTTGCTTTTATTGCTCTACCGAAATTAACTGGTTTTCAAGAGAAATCAAATGTCAAATTTCTTCTAGCTGGCATATTTGCATTTGTTCTGTCCGGTCTTTTACATGAATTCATGTATTCAGTCTCAATGAATCGATGGTCTGGCGGAAGAAATATGTTGTTTTTTCTTTTTCACGGATTATTTATTGCCATTGAACTTTCATTACAAGGTCTTTTCGAAAGAAAAACATTATGTTCACCAATTATCGGTTGGTTGTATACAATTATTGCATTATATGCAACTGCTCCTCTTTTCTGTGATCCATGGATTGAAACTGATTGTTTTGCAACATTAAAAACACATTTAGGATAATTGACTCATTGTCTCACATGATTTTCGTTCACTTCGTCATATCAAAATTAGTCTTCACAGTTGTCCTCGTTTTTTTCTCCTATTAATTAATAAAGTAAAAACCGATATCTATAGTTGGATTTTGAAAATACGTAGTTTATGTATATATTCCATCAAAAGATTTTATTCTTTTGTTAAGAAAAAAGAAAATGAAAAAGAAAACTAACAAATAGGTGCACACAAAATAGAAGAAAAAGAAGTAGAACGATCAAGTTAACACAAAATAATCACATGAATGAAAGAAGAAATCAATTGTTTTCCGGGTTTTCACATATTTAACAAAAGAAAAAAAGGCCAAACTAAAGTTCGATAATTACTACTGAGCTTCGATAACACGTCTTGAATCTGTTGTCGTATTTTCAACGACAATATTTGCATCATCATCATCGTCATCATCATCAGCAACATCGTCTCGATGATTCTGTCGATCTCGAGAATTTCGATGTGCCGATTGATATCGTCGATATTTGCTCGGCGGATGTTGATGAGATGTTTTCTTTCGTTTTCTCTCGTTATTCGTATCGATTGAAGTTGATGTTTTTTTCGATGAATTTTCTTCGATAACTGGTGTGATAATCGATGAAAGTGTGACACGTCGTTGACTCGAAGGTACTGTTATGGGTGAATTAGATTTTCTTGATTCGGATTGTGAATGATGATCAGTTTTTGAAGACGGAGCAGTACGATCGTCTTTCGGACGTGAACGATGTCTCGAACGGCTTCTTGATCGACGGTTATCTCGACTAAAACAAATAACGAAGTGAATCAAAGACTTATTTGTGTAGTTACTTGGAATGTGTTTTTGAAGATGAAGAATCGTGTGAATAGACAATTGTACGTTGAATCGATTGAAGAGCAGTTGGAGGTGGACGAGGAGAACGACGTCGTTCTCGATCACGTGTTGATTTTTGTGATGGTGGTGGTGGTGGTGGAGGAGCAGCAGCAGCAGCACGAACAGGAGATGTTCTATTGAAATAGTTAAAATAAAGAAAAAAAAACTTTGTTAATAAGTGAAATCTAACCTTCGATAATTATCTTTCGAAGAAGGACGAGTACGCGTTCGATTTCGATCTGCAGGCGATCGATGTCGTGGAGGTGATCGACGTCGTTGTTGACGAACTGGCGATGCTGGTCGATGGTCATCACGACGACGTCTTTCAACACGTTGACGACTACGACTTCGACTACGTGATGAA
>ERZ778029.1660-NODE-1660-length-17506-cov-3.161137_pt1 | contig 17506 bp, 17 predicted proteins | sample MGYA00375759_ERZ778029 | MGnify/ENA primary metagenome ERZ778029 (study PRJEB29350, sample SAMN05389819) | bioreactor metagenome | isolation source: Ammonium sulfate bioreactor | place: South Africa: University of Cape Town | collected 2014-04-04 ...
GCTTGACACATTGGTACATTGTGTGCATCGTTGAGACAGCGAAAACCTGGCGGACAATGAATATCCTTTTGACAGGATGATGTTGATTCAATTGGAAGAAATTTTGATATTGCACATTGACATAATGGACAGCCATTTTCCGATTGAATAAAGCCGACGCCAGATGGACATTGAAGTTGACATGTAAATGGTGGGCATTGCTCGTTACATTCGCATATGTCGCAACCGAATAAGTCTTTTAAATAACCTGATGGACAAGCTTTTTGACATTGATCCATCGATGGACATGATTGACATTCGCATTTGAGACAACCATTCGAATCAGTTTGATAACCAAGACGACAGTTTAATGAACATTCGAACGATGTTGAACACATGGATATTGCTGCTAAAAATATACATATAATCATAAGATTTCCTTTTTGTTTTCTTTGCTTACATTTGATTGCAACCGTACAAACACGTTTTCCACATGCTGCTTCGCAACATTTCAAATCTCCTGGACATTCACTATCAAATCGACAATCAGGTTGTCGAATTTTTTCTTGATCACCACAATCGCCAATAGCTTGAACAACTTTCGGACATGTACCTAATTTTCTCACTGTTGGCACACGATTAACAATTGTTTCGCTTGGATCAATATAATCTTGATCATATTGAGGCTCATCATTGAAATTCAGTTTGTCCGATGTTTCATTTTCGTCATATTGATAATAGTCATCATATGATGAATCATCTGTTTTTAGTGCACAATAATAACATGTCGTTTCGTTATTCGTACAATTCGATTTTAAACGACAGATTTCTGTTGTTGAATTACATCGAAGTGACTAATCATTTTCAAAAAAAAGGAAAATACCGTTTTTTTATATTATTCATCTCTTCTAATTATACGTAATTACCTGACATTGATCGATGGCTTGAATTAATTCAATTAATAGAAGTATACCAAGACATGTTTTTACAGCGAAATTCATTTTTGTTCGATCTGAAACTGAAATAAAAATCAATACATCCCGTTGACCCTCATACGTTCAATTTTAATAATCGATCAAAAAATGAAAAGACATGCATTTGCGATTTTCTTTTCAAGTAACCTGTCAAATACGATACATGTATTCGTTGAATTTTGATAGTTTCATTTTTTTTTTCAAATGTGCATATGAGAAAGAACACAGGAGAAAAGAAAGATAAAGATATATTAATGTATTAAACGCATGATGAGAAACTGTCACATTTTATTGATCATGATCAGTAGAAGAAGAGGAAAGAAAGAAGTAAATGATCAGCAGAGTTACTTGCCTAATCGAATGGAAACGTTGAGATTTCCGTTTTCTCGTTTTAATATTGTTTGTATTAGCAATTTTCGAGAAAAAGAAAACTCTGAAAGCCGATTACATCATCGTGATCAAGTGCTTTCAATCAGTAGAGAAATTCTATTTGCAATTAAATTAACTCGACGAGTATTTTCTCATATTTTCTATGATGACAAAATACTAACCGCACGATCTTGTATTCTCTCGATTGACAAACTTCAAATTTGTCATTTTATCTTACATCATCACACCTATGTCTATGTATATTCGATCAATTGAAAAAGAAACGAACCTATACGTCGTTGATCGTATAGAGAGATGTGCATACGTGTATATATGATGAGAACGAGAGAGAAAATTCACCTTTTTTTTGTATTCTTTCGTTTGCTTCTTCGTTTTTTCCTACTTCGAAAGTATATGTCGAATGACTAAGAAGAATGCGAGAGAAAAAAAGCATGCATATATTATATATATATATATACATCTAACGAACCTGTCTATCAGATCGAACTTCTGCTAATAGAAAAAAAAAGCGCGAGGAAACTATATATACGCGTCTATGATCAGAGTACTCTTGATTAGAATAACAATAGTCTCGTTAATTATTTGACACAGAGAAAAAAAGAACGACTCGTATGTATATGCCTGGCAGAAAAAGTCAATATATGATTATCGAGTGTTTGGGTTCAATTGTTATCAGACATATATCTAAACTACTTTTCATTAGACACAACATCCTTGCGTAAGAAACAGAACACAATGTCTCGTACGGCGATTGTTTATTCAACTGTTTTAATCATTTTTCTCATTAACACATTTGGTCAAGGTCTTCCAATTCGAGTTCAACATCATTTCTATGGGTTCTTCAATGTTAATAATGAACTTACTTGAGATTCAACAAAGAAACGAATGAATGAATGAACAAACATCAGACACGAAGATATTAAATTATAATGGATGAATAAGCAAAATATAAAGGAAAAGAAAAGGAACTTTTACTGATTTACGGTTCGTTTTTTTCTGTTTATTATGAAGCTTCGCAAGTAATTAGAGCTTTGAGTGGTTCATTTTTATTATTGCTCCAGGAAAAAAACAATAGTCAATTGAGGATTGTGTTTTTTATTAATAAAAAAAAACGTTTTCTCTTTGTGTCACCGAAATACGATGGATGTTCGATAACATTTCTCGGAAGAACTGTCATCAGACGAATCTAATGATATATTTAGTTTCCATTGCATGTTTCAATTTATTGTTGCTGAACATACATCGATGATGAATCTTTGGAGAATACTGCCAAATGAAATGATTAATGAACATCCAACGTTCTTTTTTTTCTTCTGCCAACTTCGAGCGACTTCTCGTTTGATTTATTTTATGAGGTTTCAAAGAATTAAACCAATAAAAGTTAGTGCATTCTTCGTCTACTTTTCTATTTACCAGTTGTTGTGTGTGTGTACATAATACATTTAGTTTGTTCAACAACAAAGACGAACAGAAAATAAACGACAATGACGGATTCAAAATATTTCTCAACGCAAAGAAAAGGTAATATTATTAATATTTTACCTGTATGAAGTAAGAACGAGAGACAACAATATCATGCAAACGGTGTGCTTCGTATCATTTTTCTTTTTTTCTTTCTCTCTTTCGTTCTGAAGATATTAATGATAAGTAGAAAAGAGGTTATATTTTGTTGTTCGTTTAAGTCGAAGATATTTTCTTTGTGTCGATAAAAAAATAATGAGCGAGCTCGAAGGCAAAAAAGGTATTCAACGAAAGTCAAAACATTGAATTTTATCTTCTCAATTTAGGCGAAATTTATGAATTGAAAGCGGAATTAAATAGCGACAAACGTGATCGCAAGAAGGAGGCCGTTAAAAAGGTATTTCGATTTTGATTTGAAAAAGACAAAAGAATTATTATCGTTTTTTAGGTCATTGCGAGTATGACCGTTGGCAAAGATGTTAGTCAATTATTTCCGGATGTTGTCAATTGTATGCAAACGGATAATTTAGAATTGAAAAAACTCGTCTATCTTTATCTTATGAATTATGCTAAATCTCAGCCTGAAATGGCAATTTTAGCTGTGAATACATTTGCTAAAGATTGTAACGATCCAAATCCATTGATTCGTGCTCTCGCTGTTCGTACAATGGGTTGTATTCGTGTTGATAAGATCACTGAACATCTCTGTGAACCATTACGAAAATGTTTGAAAGATGAAGATCCGTACGTTCGAAAAACAGCTGCTGTTTGTGTAGCCAAATTATACGATATCAATCAGCATCTCGTTGATGATCAAGGTTTTCTCGATATGCTTCGAGATTTACTTTCGGATTCGAATCCAATGGTTGTTGCTAATGCTGTTGCAGCTCTCAGTGAAATCTCTGAACAATCACCACAAATCAAAATCTTCGATCTTAACGGACCAACGGTTAATAAACTGCTGACAGCATTGAACGAATGTACTGAATGGGGACAAGTGTTTATTCTTGATGCAATTGCAAATTATGCGCCTAAAGATGACAAAGAAGCGCAGAGTATCTGCGAACGAATTACACCACGACTTGCTCATGCGAATTCAGCTGTCGTTCTATCGGCTGTTAAAGTTCTCATGAAATTCATTGAACTCATCGATCAACATAGCGAATTCGTACAGAATTTATATCGTAAATTAGCACCACCATTGGTTACACTTCTCTCGGCCGAACCAGAAATTCAATATGTTGCATTGAGAAATATTAATTTAATCGTGCAAAAACGTTCGGATATTTTAAAAAATGAAATGAAAGTCTTCTTTGTCAAATACAATGATCCAATCTATGTCAAACTCGAAAAATTGGATATTATGATTCGATTAACGAATGCCAATAATATTGCTCAAGTTCTATCGGAATTAAAAGAATATGCAACTGAAGTCGACGTTGATTTCGTTCGTAAATCTGTTCGAGCTATTGGCCGTTGTGCAATTAAAGTCGAACAAGCCGCCGAACGATGTGTTAGTACATTGATTGACCTCATTCAAACGAAAGTCAATTATGTTGTTCAAGAAGCTATTGTTGTTATTAAAGATATCTTTCGTAAATATCCGAATCGATATGAAAGTATAATTGCAACATTATGTGAAAATCTTGATTCACTCGATGAGCCTGAAGCACGTGCTTCAATGATTTGGATTGTTGGTGAATATGCTGAACGTATTGATAATGCCGATGAATTACTCGAAGGTTTTCTTGATGGTTTCAAAGATGAAAATAATCAAGTTCAATTACAATTATTAACAGCAATTGTGAAATTATTTCTAAAAAAACCAACAGATACACCGCAAGGATTAGTCACACGAGTATTGACACTTGTCACACAAGAAACCGATAATCCTGATCTTCGTGATCGTGGTTATATCTATTAGCGTTTATTATCAACTGATCCTAAAGCAGCTAAAGAAGTTGTTCTCGCTGAAAAACCATTGATTTCCGAAGAAACTGATCTTCTCGAGCCGACACTTCTCGATGAACTCATCTGTCATATTGGTACATTAGCATCGGTCTATCATAAACCACCGAATGCATTCGTTGAAGGACGATTTGCTGCGAAGAAAATTCTTCCACTTCGTTCGGGAACGAATAATGGTGCCAATGGTAATGGTGGCGATGATTATGAAAGTACAACCAATGGCACATATCAACAACAGCCAGTTGTTATCGGTGCCAATGTTGGTTCATTGATTGATGATGATGGTTTCGATATGCTTGGTGTTATGCCAACAACAACGACGAATAACGTCGATTTATATGGTCAAAATCAAGCACGAGCACCATCGGCTGTACCAAATCTATTAGATGACGAACTTTTTTCAATTCTTGGCAATGATACAAATCTCGGTAACACACAAACATCAGCAACATATACAAATGTATCACTACCAACAACAACAACAACAACAACAGCAACGACTGGTAATCTTTTAGATGATCTATTCGGTGACTTAAGTTTAACAACTGGCTCATCGAGTATTTCATTTTCAACAGCAACTTCATTTGCTCAACCGAAAGAAGTTTGGTTAAGTGCACAGAAAGGCAAAGGTCTTGAAATAACCGGTACATTCGCTCGTCGTAACAATGAAATTGTTATGGAAATGGATTTCTCAAATAAAGCACTTCAACCAATGAGTGATTTTGCTCTTCAACTCAATCGAAATAGTTTCGGTCTCACACCTAATCAACCATTGCAAGTTCAAACTCCGTTATTTCCAAATCAAAATGTTTCAACATCATTAACTCTAAATACAACCGGTCCAATTATGAAAATGGATCCATTAACAAATCTTCAAATAGCTGTTAAAAATAATGTCGATGTTTTCTATTTCAATATTTTAGTACCGATTTATGTTTATTTTGTAAATGACGGCGAAATGGATAAGATGAGTTTCGTTCAAACATGGCAAGATATACCTGAAAGTAATGAAATTAAACATCAATTACAAAATAACAATAATCTTTCGATTGATGATTTACAAAATAAATGTAAATTAAATAATATTCATACAATTACACGTACAGTTATCGAACAAAAAGAAATGCTCTATCAAACAATTAAATTAACCAATGGCATTTTTATACTGGCTGAATTAAGAATTACACCAGGCAGTCGAACAATTGCAGTAAGATCACTTTTTTTTCTCTTCAAAATCAAATAGTTTATTGTTGTTTTTAGTTTTCAATAAAAACCAAAATAACTGATGTTGCGAACTATGTCGTCCAAGCTTATGAACTTATTGTGAATTCAAATTAACTGAACAAAAAAAAAAATCTTCTTTTTTCGCTTTCATTGTCTCGCTTTTTACTTGATTAAATAAAAAACAGAATATATATATCTTAATTTCTCTCTTCTCTTTTTGTAGATCTGAGTTTTCTATCTGACATTTTCATTTGAGAAGAAGAAGAAGAAGAAAAAAAAAGAAAATAATTATTATGCAGGTGTGTTTAAAAAAAGAGTTTGTTAATGAACATGTTTTTTCTTGTTTGTCTAGCTCGAACGAAAGTTTACAGCTGATCAAGGAGCTGTACGTTGTGTTCGATATAATATCGATGGAATTTATTGTTTAACATCAGGCAGTGATCGAACAATAAAATTATGGCGACCTGATAGTAGTCTTGTGATTAAAACATACACAGGACATAGTCAAGAAGTATTGGATGTGCATAGTTCTTTTGATAACAGTCGTTTATGTTCTGGTATGACGAAGAATATTTTTAGAAACACGAAAAAGCAAACGAATATATTGTGTTTAGGTGGTGTCGATAAACGTGTTTTGTATATAGATGTAATGAGCGGGAAAATTGTAAAAAAATACCAAGCACATGCTGGTAAATAAAATGTTTCCCTTGCTTGTTTTTTTTTTGATTAAGAAAAGTTTATACGTGAGACTATTCTAGGTCGTGTAAACGCTGTACGATTCAATGAAGAAGCGACGATTATTTTTTCGGCATCAGTCGATGGCACAGTTAAAATATGGGATGTAAAATCGCGCGAATTCGATCCAATTCAAGTGCTTGATGATGCAAAAGATAGTGTGACAAGTTTAGCTTTTGGTAATAATGAAATCTTAACAACTTCACTCGATGAACGTGTAAGAATTTACGATATTCGTTATGGAAAAATGTACGAAGATTTTATTGGACATAGTCTAACATTTATTAGTCTTTCACATGATCAGCAATGTTTTCTTGTTGGAACATTATCGAATCAGATGATGTTATTCGATAAAATCAATGGTAAATTGCTACAAACATTTGTCGATTATACGAATAATACGTATATGATTGAAAATGCAATGTCGAATGACGATCAATTTATTTACAGTGGCTCAGAAGATGGCCGATTGATTTGCTGGAGTTTGTTGACAGCAAAACAGGTCGGCTCAGTTGCACATGACAATGATTGTCGAAAACCGGTGAATACATTGTCACATCATCCGAAAGAGGACAAATTGTTGACAGCACAAGAAGGCAATGTTTATATTTGGTCGAAAAGTGAAGAACAAAAAGTTGAAGAAGTGAAAAAGACGAGTTTTATTCCTGATAAAAAATATACTTCATCGAAATTTGTTAGTGCTGGTTTTGAATAAAATGATATTGTCTGAAATATTTTTCAGATATTCATATTATGTCGATTGAACCGTTTCTCATCGGTGTAGCCGGTGGTCCATGTTCAGGTAAATCGACAGTTTGTCATAAAATTGTCGAGAATCTTCAATCGACTGTTGGACATGACCAAGCAAGTCGAGTGACAATTATCGATATGGAGAATTTCTATCGACCGAAATCAGCTGAACAACGTGAAGCAGCACAGAAGGGAAATTATAATCTCGATCATCCCGATGCATTCGATGACGAATTGTTGTACAAAACTCTGAAAGATCTGCGAGAAGGAAAAACTGTGCAAGTAAATCGAATTCAATTTGAAATAATCAACGGATTGAAAAGTTTGAATTCTAGATTCGCAAGTACGATCAGAAGACATATGAACATGTTGAAAACGTTTTAAATACAGTCGAACCCGTGCCTGTAATTATCGTTGAAGGAATTCTAATTTTCTATTTTCCTAAAATACGAGTAGGCAATTGAATATTTATATATAAAAGTATTTATTTTGCTTGTTTTTCTTCTTCAAAGGAATTGTTCAATATGAAATTGTTCGTAGATACTGATGCGGATACACGTTTAGCTCATCGTGTTCTTCGTGATATGAAAGATCATGGTCGAAAACTCGAATATGTTCTCAATGGTTATACAAATCATGTTAAACCATCGTTCGAAGAATTTTGTTTGCCAACAAAAAAATACGCCGATGTTATCATTCCACGTGGTGCTGAAAATCATGTTGCTGTTGATCTTATTGTTCAACATATTCGTGATTTTCTTAAACATAAACCGAAAAAAGCCGATAGTCAACAATCAACCGAACAACAAGTTCGATCGAGACCACATTGAGGCCACATTCTGTTTAGTTTGTTTGTTTTTTTTCATCTAAAAAAAAATAAAACATTCCGTATTGTTCGGATATTCTCAAGTATAATACTTCTAGATTATGATGTCATTGATTCCAACGATTCATTCATGGAATCTAGAGAAATATGCTCGACGTATTGAAACGAATTCAATTTTGAAAAATGAATATTCATGGTCATGTCTTCATAGTCAACAAACAACATTAAAACTTATCATTACACCAACATTACAACTAATGATTTTATCGGGTGAACAATGTGTCGAAGAATTAATTGGTAATTGAATTCAATCAAGCCAAATTCTCTCAATCGAAAATCTTATTTCAGATATATGGTTAATGTTTAATTGTACATATTTACATGTTCATTGTAACAGTATTTTATTTGTTTATAAATGGCCATCGAATTTAACGAGATTCTTTCGAATACAACTATCGAATGATAAAGATCTCAATCAATGTTTGAAAATTCTTGGTGATTACTTTCCGATTCAGATTTATTCATCCGATGATTTCAATCGTCGAATGAATTCAACACAACCGACAATGTTTCGTTCGACATTTTTGAATGAAACAAAAGATATTCTAGCTAATGAACAATCAATACCGACAAATCTTCGAACAGATTTTATTCAACAATATCTTTCGACTTGTATTATGGATCCAGCTTTTCTCATGTTTATTAATCGATACGAAGATATATTGAAAAATATGCTTGAAGATAAATAACTAGATTTTACGTGTTTTTTTTCTTGTTCATAATAATAAAATTCGAATATTTTATTTGGAAAAAAAATACAATTACTAATACAAAAATGGAATAAAAATGACTAGACAAATAATGACAAGACTAGATTTTGTCGAATAAATGCCAATGGAAAATGGTGTTTCGTCGAATGCAAAACAATCTGCGGTGACAACATTGAAATTATTGGCCTCGCAAAATTGTGTACCTGACTTATAGAGTGTACCTAATCAAAATTCAATAAATCATTTGAAAGCAAAAACAAAAATTTTTACTGATATTGTTTCCATTGAATTCGGCGTCTTTACAATGTTTGTAAAGTTCATCACAAAAAGGTTGACAGACTTTGACTCGTCTAAAATCATTTATTTCTCCATTTAACATAAGAAATGAAATTTATTGATAATTTACTTTCGAATATACCAGAGATACTGATCAGGTGCACAGAAAAAACACATGAGATAATTGACTAGATTTCGACATCGAGTCGATGCTCGATGCAATGTAAACATCGATTCGAACACACTTGCCACTTCTGTTCGTTTACAACACGCATCACTTTCGTACCAAGAACAATTTGCTAAACCTGTTTCAACCTTTGGAAATCGACCATCATCTAAAAATTAAAAGTTTCTTTTTTTTGTGTTAATTTAAAAATCAAAATCAAATCTTACAAAAAAATCGACACGGTCGTGTTGCATCGAATCGAATTTTGATTAATTCAACATCATCTTCATATTCTTCTCGATTAATTGCATCAGTAAAACCCGTATTTAGATTAACTGCAGCACTTCTTTCAAAGAAAATTGCAATGAGAATCAACGATATTATCATCCCATCAATTATCTAAAAAGAACATTTTTATTTGTTTTTAACAAATCAACTGCAAAAAGTTAAATAGAAAAAAAAATGACTTAGCACCTAAGAATAATTGTCAATCACACACACACACACACACATGCAAAAAAACGTTTAATTATGAATTCTATGGATCGATAAATGAAACCATAATGTATCGTTTGCCTTTTGTAACTGGTAAACCTTCATGTAAATGCGTTAAACGACCTGGTTGCATCAAAGCCCAACCACGACGTGTCTTAAGAACTGAACAATTCTGTCGAACAAATCGACAACCACCACCCTACAATCAAAGAATTTCAAGAAAATCTTTCTTCAATTGAATTCATTTTACTTCAAAGTCAACACCAGCATCGTTCAAAGCCAGATTAACTGTATATGTCGAAGCATCATGATGCGGTCGAAGTGATCGTTGTCGTTCGGGCATATAACGAACGATAAAATTTAAGACAGCTTTCGGTGGCTAGAATTAGATTCTTTGTTTTTGTAATTTCTATTTCAAATTCATTTACATCACTATAGTAGCCGGTATAAACTTTTTGTTGAATTGGTTGGACAATATCGCGGAGAATGAATAGCCAATGCTCTTGAAAATCGACTTGTGTCATATGGATATCGTCTGTGGGTACATTTTCATAACCACCAGCGAGACGTGCGTCCTTTTATTCGAAACAGAAAATTGCTTTTTTTTACAAGAGATTCAAGTTTTACTTTATGTGATGCGCCTGACCATTGATTGAATGCTTCTAACATACTGACAAAATCTCGTGTGAACTCATCAGATAAAAATGGAAACCAATAAACATCCGGACATGGCTGAAAAAAAAACAATCGATGAAATTAAAATTCGAAGACTGATCGAAGAGATATTTACTTGTTCGATTGTGTCGTTTGTTTGAAGAGCGTTCTGATAATCTGGATGAAGATATCGAGCTTTCCAATCCTAGAGAATCATTCGAACTCTCTCTCTCTCGAATTAAAACTTTCAAATCACAAACTTTGACATTATTGAAAATTTCATATAACTCCGGATGAGTCAATGAAGTATTGAAATTCTCGGGATCGATTAAATGGCCGAAATTTTCTTCATTTGAAATAAACATAATATATCCCTAAGACAAAATTCTTTTAATAGACAAACAAACAAACTGGATTTTTATTAATCCTACAGCATCTCGGACAGTTTGACAGAACTTCACATCAGGATCAGTTTTAACATCGATATAATTCGGTGTAAAACGTTGAAGAAATCTGCCATTAATCAAATACGAATGTGCCACATGTGGAACAGCAAATAAACCCCTGCAAAAAAAAAAGTTATAAAATCGAAGTTTTTAATCAATGAAATCGATATTCTCTAACATTTTTTTATAATTCACAAAATCCATATAATCAGCCGATCGTTGATAGAAACCCTCGTTGGAAAAATCTCCCCAGAAATTGCTCCAAGTTTGTCCCGGTCGGAGTAACATCGGTGCAACAATCGTTCGATTGTAGTTTATCAATTTAATTAACATATCCGGATGATCGATATGAACAATCGAATCCAAAACGAAGAGATAATCACATCGATCATCTTGACATTCTCGACTAAAAACAACAACAACAAGAAACTATTCCAAAAAACAAAAAATTTCAACGAACATTGCTTGTTGACGAGCTTCAGCTTCAGTCATATCATCATTGACATTCAAATATTTCACGAATTTATATTCGTCCTCTTTGAGAGCCTTTAAATTTTGCTCCGTAATATTTTTATGATACTCAACCTGTACGAAAAGAAAAGAAAAGAACGAAATGTTTGATTCAAAAGGATGTCCAGTGTAAGACCTGATTGTGAACGAGTATGCCAATGCGTTGTTTCGGATAGGTTAAACGTTGAATTTTTTGAAAATATTCTCGAAGAAATGGTGTTGGATATTCAATGAAAAGAGCGAGATAGACCATTGGCCATTGATTTAAATCATCGATTTTAGTTATATCAATCACATTCTCTTGCGATTGCAAACAGCCAGTTGTTGACGACCATGTTCGAGCGAGATAGTTGTTCAAATAACCGATATATTTCTAATAGAAAAAGCACGAGTTATCTTTTGTTTTTTTTTGAAAATTGAAAATACTTTTGATGGCCCGTTGCCACGAATCACTGTTGGGATTGAATCAGTCCATGAATTGTGTAAATAAACTTCATCTCCATTGACAGGCAAAGCTATTTCGTCGAGAGCATTATTTAAATTCATGAATATGTCAGCTCGTTTATCCAAAACAATCGAACGTTGTTCACGTTCGTTGAGAAATAATTTCGAAAAAAAGATTTGATCATTGTCGATTGTTTCTGCACTTGAAATCATCTCGTAAATATCCGATGCATAGCCCATAAAACCAGCTGCATTCAAAAATCGTTTTTCATTACTTTCAACAAGTGGATACTCGTATTGTAAGAGTTCATCCGGCCAGCAGACATCTTCAGCACCGAAAATAATTCGAGCTGGTTTGAAACTTTCGAATTTATTCAAAACAAATTCAGGTCCTTGACTAAGAATGACATTGTATGCATCGACAAAGAGTATCACTCGATTTTTCTCGTCCTTATAACGAACAAGATTCTCTCGAAGTATTCGAAATTTATCTCCAACTGTCGACCAAGTTTGATCGAGACCATAGATCTAGATCATGCAATTATTTCTCGAATCAGCACTCGCGTTATTCATCAATCACGTACCTCATATGGATATTTGTAAACATTCAGTGAACGGATAAATCTGTGATAAGTATCCGTTTGATTATGAGCAACAGCGACAACGAGAAGGTCATCTAAATAAATAAATTTTCTCAATATTTTATTTCAAAACATGAATCTATATACTTTTATCAATTGCGCTAATCGGATAACTCAATCCAATAAACAGCAGCGCGATCCATAGTGCGAACATTGTTGTTTTCCTATCGTTCAGAACAAAATTGACCGATTATTGAGACGTTATCGAGTGCCTAGATAATACATTCATCGCTACAGTCGATGGCAAATCAATGAATCATTTTTTGACGTTTTTCTTCATTTCATTGAAAATATTTTTTCTTTTCTTCTTCAATACTAAATTTCATCACACGCACAAAATTTATCGTTTCTTTCAAATGCATAACTGCATTACTAACCTATTATATAATCACTATAGAGAATTCTCCATTTTCTTTTCGTTTGTTATTCATTGATACAAGCAAAAATCATTCACACTACTACGCTGAATCGATTGTAGTAAATTTTAATTTCGAACGCGTTTTGTTTATTCTAGACGAGAAAACAAAATGTCAAATACGAGTGAAAATGATTCCGCTATAGATTCGTCCGATGATAAAGTCTATATCGATCAAGGAATCAATGAAACAATTGTACAAAAAATTCGTTCTCTTATTACATTAGGCAAATTATCATCGAGTGATATTGATAATCGTGTTTGTGAACAATTACGTTCATTTTCGGATGATTCAACATGCATTGAAACATTATTCAATGAATTTACTGAATCCGATTTAACCGGTGTTGTTAACAAAGGTGCATATCTATGTAATTTCATCAAACAATGGAAAATACAGAATCCTCAACAACCAAAACTATCGACGAGCTCAAATGACAATTCACGAACACATAAACCAGGACCGGATGAAGTCAAATTAAAAGAAATTACCGAACGAACTGGTTATAAAATTGAAATCACTGCTGGACAGAGAAAATTCGGTGGACCACCGCCCGATGGACCCGATCGACCTGAACATCATAGTGAAGTATTCATTGGTAAATTGCCGCGAGAAGTATTCGAAGATGAATTAATACCACTCTGTGAGAAAGCCGGCAAAATCTGGGATTTACGGTTGATGATCGATCCTGCATCAGGATTTAATAAAGGTTACTGTTTTGTTACATATTGTTCTCCAGGAGAATCGACCAAAGCTTGTGAACAATTGAATGGTTACGAAATTCGACCTGGCAAAGCCATTAAAGCCAATAGTAGTGTAGCTAATCTCCGTTTATTTATTGGAAATATTCCGAAAACAAAATCGAAAGAAGAAATCAAAGAAGAACTAACCAAAGTTGTCGAAGGTGTCATCGAAGTGATTGTCTATGCGCCGGCTGATGAAGTTGACAAGAAGAAAAATCGAGGCTTTTGTTTTGTTGATTTCGATACACATAAAAATGCATCGGCAGCCAAGAGAAAATTAGCTGTTGGACGTGCGAGAATATTCAATCGTGATATTGCCGTCGATTGGGCCGATCCAGATGAAGAACCCGATGAAGATACAATGTCACAAGTGAAAGTTTTATATGTTCGAAATTTAACATCGGAAGTCGCTGAAAATGATGTCAAAGATTTCTTTTTACCCTATGGAAATATCGAACGTGTACGAAAAGTTCGAGATTATGCATTTGTTCATTTCGATAAACGTGAAGATGCTTTAAATGCCATGCGTGCATTAAATGGCAAAGTAAGAAAGAAAGATTTTTGTTTCGATATGAGTTGTTTGTTTGCAGAATCTTGGACGAAATAATATTGAAGTTAGCTTAGCTAAACCTTTGAGTGATAAACGAAAACAAGCTCAAGTCAAACGTGAACAACGAAAAACAACTGATGTGCCATTTAACTCACACGATACACCATCTTCACAATCGGCAGGTTTCAATGGATTCAATAGTGCTCATAGAGAAGGAGGACGATCAGATGGATCTTTCAGTTCGTAGATTTGCCTGATTAATTCCATTAAAATTCATTTTGCCTATGATATTTAGATCAGAATAATTTTGGTGCCTTTGCTGGAAACTATCCAATGAATAGTAATAATGGTCCGCCATCAAGAGGTGGATCAGCACCACGTGGTAGTAATCGTGGTGGTGTAAGTGATGGAAAAAATACGGATCTTTGATGAAAGAAGGAGTTCTCTTTTAGCGTTTAAATGGTCCTTCAAACAATAATAATCGAGGAGGATTTTCTGGACATCGTGGTGGCGGTGGATATAATTCAGGTAATCGAGGCGGAGGAAATAACTATAATAGTCAAGGTAATCGTGGAGGAGGATACAATCATAATACGAATAGTTATCGAGGTGGTTACGGCGGTCCACCACCAAATGTAAGTTTTGAAATAAATTTTCTATTAGAAATCATGATTTTATTTTCAGAATAACCCTGGTGGATATAACAATAATAATAATAATAATAATATGAATAACTTTAATCAAATGAACAGTGGTTATAACAACCAAGGTTTGTCTACATTTCACAAATTTAACAAAAAGAAACAATTGAAATTATATTCTTTCAGGTGGCTTTGGAGCTTTTAGCGGTCCACCACCACCACCACCGCCGCAACAGCAACAACAACAACAACAACAACAGAATAACAACAATCAATCGTATGGTCGACCATCGAATCATATGGGCATGGGCAACAGTGGCTTTGGCATGAATCCAATGCAGCAAAATCAATCTTATGGAGGTATGAAACGACCATCAAACCAGATGAACGATGGTAATATGTCAAAACGATCTCGCCTTGATATGGGCTCGTGGGGAGTCATGGGCGGAGATGGTAATGATATATCCAATAATGGTCCACAACAGCAAACGAATATGACTGGAAATTGGTATCAAGATCCGAGCTATCCGAGCTCTCAGCAACAGTCCAGCTATAGCTGGAACTGACCTTTGTCCACAGAGATCATCCAGTCCGTGTGAGAGGTGAACTTTTCGAAAGAGACAGTGGGTGAAAAAACGCATATTATCTCTCTCTCTACATTTGCTTTCTCGTCTGATCCCCCTAATTTACGAACGAAAATCAAACAATGATGACTCGAGACAATCGGAATTTTTTTACGTATATACATAGACTTCTTCGTTTTTTCGTGTTTTCTTTTTGTTTTCTCATGAATGTTTTTTAAAACGACACTATTAACCAAAAAAATCCAACCAACAAAGACGGAACTAAAAAAAATCGAAATAGACAAAATTCTTCAGCTTTTTTTGTATAGTAAAATCCGAAAAAAAAACACAACAACTGCTACAAAGACTTTTTATTAATTGATTTGTTAATGTCTGTGTCATTCATTCTGTTCTGTGCTTTTTGCTTTTTGGACCAAAAATTGTTTAACGTCGTTTCTCTTTCTCTCGATGAAAAAAAACAATAAGAAAAACATGTTTTGGCACTAAAAATATTCAAATATCACTAGTGTTCCGTTTTTTTTCTTTTCAATTTCATACAAAAATAAAAATTTAGAGAGAGAGATATGATCTAAATTTGACTGGTTACTCTGGATTCTATGATTTGGTAAGAACAGATTGACTTCCAGTTGTTTTCGTTTGTTTAGTTTCTTTTTTTGAGTTTGATTAGCAAAATTTCAAAATTTGATTTTAATTCCGTCATCATTCTGTTTCAGGGTTTATTCTTCTTCATCATTCGCCGTATGCAATCGGTCCAGTTTTGGCTTGTTATCCAGCGAGTATTCCATCATCGTACGTTCAGAAAACGATTCATCATGATCAGGACAGTAGACAACTAATGATCTGCAATGGTGAACCAATGTAGTCGATACTTATATGTACATAGAACAAATAACTCGGTGATTTTAACTGTTTTCGTTTTGTTCGTGTTGATTGATACAACACAAGCGTAGTCGAGTGTGTCAGATACTTTTGTATCGATATTTTACTGATACAGTCAGATGTTGTTGTTGTTTTTTTTTTATAAATTTTGTTTTGTTTTATGAGACTTTTTATGTCTTAAATATATGCAACTGAACTTGTTTTTTTTATTCGTACGCATTGGTTACGAACGAACTTTTGTACTGAAAATTGAAAAAAAAAACTTAAACAAAAGACAGATTTATTTCGTCTATAACTTAATTGAAATAAAATCAATATGTGAGAGCACTTCGAATTGAAATGAAGCAGAAAACCTATTAAACTACTTGACGTTATACGTACGATTAACTTTTTTTTCTTTCGTTTCGAGCCCAGTAAAACAATGTGAACGAAGATGAATTTTCTTTTTCGATTATTCAGAAGCCCATGTTTACCTTTCATTCTTCTTCTTTTCTTTCTTTATTAACAATTTGATTCTATATTTAAATTTATTTTTGTATTGTCAATGAACAAAAAAATCAAATATGGGAGTGCATTCGATGACTATTCTGTTCTCACATGAAAAGGGAGTTGAGATATATGGAAAGAAGAAGAAAGAGAATGTGAGAATTATTCATTGTTGATGAAAGGGACTCAAAAGAAATTTTTTTAAAAAAGAAAAAAAAACGAGAGAAAACGATAGAATTGCATTTTCAATGTCGTTGAATGTGAAATAGAAACATTAAATATAAACAAAGTATTGTCGATTGGTTACTATTTCGAGAATACTGACTGTGTCGACTGATGGTGAACTCGAAGAAGAAAGATATTTTAGAACGATATCGAACATTATTAGAAAGTAATCTGGTTCTTACTGATGAGCTCATACAATGGTTGAAGGAGAAAAAAGCGGTGCCGCACTTTGTTTTTGAAGATGTTAAAGTAGGCGAAAAAAAAAGAAAAACT